>ERZ795050.143-NODE-143-length-114983-cov-20.550623_pt1 | contig 114983 bp, 110 predicted proteins | sample MGYA00375134_ERZ795050 | MGnify/ENA primary metagenome ERZ795050 (study PRJEB30179, sample SAMN05720221) | activated sludge metagenome | isolation source: Anaerobic digester | place: Japan | collected 2015-05-26 ... | reverse complement strand
CCTATCACGCTCCTAACGCTCAGCCTTCCAGTCACGGTGACGGAGCCCTGCACCCAAACAGCGGGGCGGGCCTTGCGGCCCGCCCCGAAATTGCCTGCAGTGCACCGAGCCTACAAGAGCTCGCGCCACCACTGGACGTTCACCGGCGTGGAGGTTTCGATGGGCATCCGGAGGTTCGTGCGCACGAAGTGTGCCCGCCCGTTGGCGCCGGCGAAGGAATGCGCCGCCAGCGGCACGTCCCCGCCCACGGCCAGACCCGAGGCCGCACCCTGGCCGGCGTCCGCGATCTCGATTTCGGGCGCGTTGAGCGTCGACGGGTTGAAGTACACGTACACCACGTACGCGTGGCCGATGCACTCGCCCTCGATCGGGTCGGGGTCGAAGACCAGGAACGCCGCCACGGCCGGACCGGTCGGGTTTTGCGTCGGCGTGAAGATCAGCGGGTACGCGGTCGCTTGCGTGCGCAGCCCCAGCGTCCGGATCGTGTTGCCCTCGGCGTCCTTGTACGCCAGTCCGCCGAGCGGGAACGAGTGGATCGACGCCGGACCCGAGGTCGTCCCGGTGTCGCCCGACATCGGCCGGCTCACGAGGAAGATGCGGGGGACGAAGTTGCCCTCGGTGCCGATGTTCGGACCCGAGACGTTGCTGCTCTTCTCGTAGAACGAGCCGGAAATAAGGGCCATGAGGTTGTACTCGGCGGTCGTCACGGGGTAGCCCGCGATCGGCGTGTTGAAGTAGAACGGCTGGCCCACGAGCTTGTTTTCGGGGTCGGGCAGCTTCGAGATGTCCCAGCGGCCGGCGTTTGCGGGCCGGATGATCCAGAGCTGCCCGTGCAGATCCGGTTGCAGTGCCTCGTCGACGATGTTGTCCGGCATGAAGCTCTCGGAGGCACGGTCCCAGATCGTGGAGGGCGCGAACGCCTGGTTGCGCACGAACGGCGCCGGCGAGCTGATGTGGGTGAGGGTGTACGGCGCCTCGGTATTGGTGTTGTTCTTTTTCAGATTACCGGTCAGCGGATCGAGCCGGTAGAAGTAGGCATCCTGGTTCTCGGTGCCCGGCGCGTACGGGACATAGCCGTTGCCGGCCACCAGTTCGAAGTCCTTCTGGCGGGACGACACTCCGAGCGCCGGGATGTTCCAGGTCTCGCCGAGCGTCGCCAGCAGCGGGATCTTCTGGACCGCCGGGGCCGTGACCGCCGTGCCGGTCCGGCTCCACAGCACCTTGACTGGCGGGGGATCCGCCGTGGCGCCGTAGCCGTAGTTGGGGTCGGCCTGCTCACCGTCACCAGTGGTGTTGCCGTCGCCGTCCACGTCGCGCGCCGGGCTCGGATGCGTGATGTCGATGGCGTGCAGCGACCTGCCGCCGGGACCGAGCCCGATGTAGAGCACGGTTCTGAAGTCCCCGAGATCGCTGTCGTAGACGTCGGCGAAGCGCGGCGAGCTGGCCACGCCGTACAGGTGGTTTTCGGTGTCGAGGTCCTGGCCCGTCGGGCGCTTCTCCGGTTCCGCCGTGTACTGTTGGTACAAGCGAACCTGGTTCTCGAGGAGGTCCGGGGGAATCAGGGCCAGGATTTCCGCCCCGTCTCGCATGTCGAACGCGTGGAGCATGCCGTCCGAAGCCCCGAGCCAGGCCAGGGTGTGACGGCGCCCATAGGTCTGCTCGAACGTCTGGTGTCCGAGACCGGCTTCCCACTTGTCGGGGGCCGCCACGATGGCCGGAGTCGAGTTGATCACCGCGCCAAGGAGCCAGGGCCGCAGCGCCGAACTCGACGTGTCGCCGGTCCCGCCGTGGATGAAATCGATGATCTCGGCGGTGAGACCGCAATTGTTGCACAAGGCGTTGAGATCGGAGAGTTTGGAGACCTCGATCGGAATCGGATCGAACGGCCCGGTGCCGCTCGGATCCCAGGTGTAGATTCGGCGGGCGAAGCCGTTGTTCGGCCCCCTGGCGTCCTTGCCCGTGAGGAGGACCTCGCCCGCATCCCACAGCAGCGGGTAGGTGTCGGGCGGGCCACAGAGCCTGTCGGTCATGCCGCTCGCCGGGTCGAGCGGCTCGCACACGGCGCCGTTGCTGCAGTCGGCGTCGCTTTCGCACTTGTTGGGTTTCGCCACGTCGTAGGCATACACGTGTCCGTACCACCCCGGGAACTGGGAGGAGGCGATCAGTCCCACGCCTGCCGAGAGCCCGGAAACGGTGCCGATCGTCGGGCCGGAGGTCGTGTAGTCGCCGGGGGCGGTGTTCCTCGCGATGGTCTTCAAGGCTTCCGCAAGCGCCACCGCGCTCTGCGCGAAGTAGGCGTAGTGGCCCCGGCACGGCCGCCTCCCGCCGTCGGCGCAGGCATCGGGTCCGCGCTCGCAGTACGGATTGGTCGGGTCGGCGGCGTTGTCGAACGGACGAGCCGCGGCGGCGGCGTCCTCGTCGCTCAAGGTGGGATCCGGCAGGCGTTCGTCGGCGGCCGTGTCCATCCCGCTGTCGATCGCCGCCGCGTCGGTCCGGCCCCGGTACGCGGTGTGGTTGAGCTCGCACGGGCTCACGAGTTCGGAGATGCCGATGACCCAGGTGCGCAGCTTGAGGTGGTAGTTGTCGGTTCCCACCTTCATCGCCCAGCCTTCGGCCGCCGCGCCCGCCGGATACTGACGGAAGTTGTCCGGGCAGCTGTCGAGCGAGGGCCCGGCATCCGGACAGCCGGGATCCCTGTTCACGACGCACGGCAGACAGGGGTCCTTCCAGTTCTTGTTGTCTCGGTTACCGACGTTCGACACGCCGTCGGTCACCAGGATGTTGCCGTAGATGCGATTGCAAAACAGTTTGCTGTCGGGGGGGAGCGTCAGCGAGGTCGACCCGTCGAGCGGGTAGGGGATGAAATCGCCAACCGTAGAGGCCGCCGTCCCGACTGCCGTGGCCTTCATGAGACCGTTCGCGAACTCGAGGCCGTTCTTGGAAGGCGTAGCCTCGTAGGCGTCGGACCCTCCGGCCGCCCGCGGCCGGAGGAAGGCGAGGATCTTCGTGACGTCGTCGGAATCCGTGGTGTCACACACCTGCACGAGCTGGACCGTCCTCGCGTCGTCGACGATGATGTTGGTCGAGTAAGCGACGAGCCCCCAGTTGATCTCCTCCCTGGTGTCCTCGATGACCCGGAACGGCTGCAGCGTCTCCGCCCCGCTGCCGATGAGCGGGCGGCCGGAAGCGTCGATCACCGGATCGGCGAGCGGAGGCCCGGGATCTGGTACCGCCGTCGCGGTCTCCAGGGTCCAGGTCTTGGTCCACCGCTGCTTGTAGATGGTCTCTCCCTGCCAGTAGAAGCCGGCCGGCTCGGTCCCGTCCGGCACCGCCACGCGCTGCCACGGCGTGACGCTCACCGTGCCGGCCGACCAGCTGGCGCTCAACGGCCCCAGCGTCGCCGGCGGCTCCCACGGGGTGATGACCTCGAGGTCGCTGCCCAGCACGTTCTTCACCACGGCCATCCGGCTGGGCAGGTGCTGCTCGACGGTCAGCGTGTAGGTCCACCGCTTGCAGCCGAAGCTTCCGGGGGCCGCAAGCAGCACGCCCGCGTTGGAGAGCCCGTACGTGGCCTTGGTCCGCGTCGGGGTGGGAGTGCGAGTCGCGGTCGGCGTCGCGGTGGCGGTCGAAGTCGCGGTTCTGGTCGCGGTCGGCGTGCGCGTCACGGTCGGCGTCGCGGTCGGAGGCGGAGTGGGGGTCCGTGTGCGGGTGGCGGTTGGCGGCGACGTCGGGGTGATCGTCCGGGTGCTGGTGGGCGTCCCGGTTCGGGTCCGGGTGGGAGTCGGCTGGGTGTTGGTCCGCGTCGGGGTCCGGGTGATCGTCCGGGTGCTGGTGGGCGTCCCGGTTCGGGTCCGGGTGGGGGTCGGCTGGGTGTTGGTCCGCGTCGGGGTGATGGTGGGCGTCCGGGTGATCGTGGGTGTCCGGGTGATCGTGGGCGTCCGGGTGATCGTGGGCGTGCGGGTGATCGTGGGCGTGCGGGTGATCGTGCGCGTTGGAGTGATCGTGCGCGTTGGAGTGATCGTCCGGGTCGCCGTCCTGGTCCTGGTCGCCGTCCTGGTCCTGGTCGCCGTCCTGGTCCTGGTCGCCGTCCTGGTCGGAGTTTGGGTCCGGGTGGGCGTCTGCGTGAACGTCGGGGTCTGTGTCGGGGTGGGCGTGGCCGTCGGGGTCGGCGTCGGGGTGGCGGTGGGCGGGGGCGAGATCGCGAAGAGGCGGTCGTTGGGCACGACCTCCCAGCTCGTCGCATCCGGCGTCCACCAGCTCAACTTGGCGAAGGCGTTGCCGCCGTTCTCGTAGTATTCGACGCGGATCGGGTACTGGACGCAGCTCTCGAGGAGGAGGTCGCCCGTCTCGCCGACCGCACTGCCGGAGTCGATCCAGGCGTTGCTCACCTGCGTCCAGGTCGGGGAGTCGTAAGGGATCTTCATGAAGATACGCATGCCGTCGTCGGAATCGGTGCGCAGCCTGTAGGTGCCGGCGTAGATCGGCTCGATGAACCCCTCCCAACGCACCGCCCACCCGTCGGGGCCGGTCAGCCCGACGCCGGACGGGTAGCCGGTGCCCCAGTTATAGTGGAGGCCGGTCCCGAGCCAGGTGGGGCCGCTTTCGGCAGTGGTCTTGCGCACCCCCAGCGGCGCCCCTCCGAACGGCTCGGGTCGGCTGCCGCCGGCCTTGTAGTACATGCCGAGAAGGCCGTCGCCCGCGGTGCCGCACTCGCACTGCGCCCGGCTCATCTCCCACCTCGCGACGGGCTGGGTGCCGGTGCTGTCCACGCCCACCGGCGAGCCGTAGACGTCCTGGATCATCGAGCCGGAGATGTCGAGCACGATGAGGAGGTTCGGCTTCACCTGCTGGGTCGTGATCTGGCGCATGAGGTCGTACTTCTCGTTGGGCTGGATCGCCGCCGCGACCCACGTCGCAACGGCCAGCGAGGCGGCGACGGGGAGCCCCGCCGCGATGCGCAACCACTTCGTGCCTCTCGGTTTCATGCCAACCTCCTCGGGGCGGGGAGCACGGCCCGAAACACCGCCTCTTCCCCGCCGTCCTGCCTCACCGGATCCCGCTCCACAACCCGGAGCCGGTGCCTCCGGAATCCTTGATGACCTGCGAGCTGCGATCCCGGAGCGAGGTGCCCCACGACAGCTCTTCCTCGAGCATCCGCACCGCCAGCACGCTCGCCCGGCCCCCGGCCACGCCCTCGCCGTCGGTGACGAACCCCACCGAGACCAGCCGTATGCGCAGGTCCGGCGCCTGGTTCGTGACCGGGTCGGTGAGGTTGCCGAGATCCTCGGGGTTGTTCCGAACATACAGCGAGTAGTACACCCTCCGGTTCGGATTGATACCGGAGGGAACCGCGAGCGGCAGCTCGCGGTTGGCGACCTCCAGACCGCCGTCCTGGAGATAGGTCCCGAGCGTCGCGGTCGTCCAGTTGTTCGGGTCGCGCCCGACCGGCGGATGCACCGGGATCGGCGGACTTGTAGCCGGACAGCTCACGGTGCTCTGGTTCTGGAGCCACGTCGTGACTTGCTGGGCAGTCGGGACCCCAAACCCGCCGAGAACCCTCTCGCCGTGGCGAAGCCCGGCCTCGGCGGCGTAGAACGCCTCCTTGCTCAGCTCCTGGCGGGAGGAGAGCCGGTCTTCCTGGGTCATGAGGTATGTCGCGACGACTCCCAGCACAGTCAGGACGAGGAGCAGGAGCACGACCGTGACCAGCGCCACACCTTGCTGTGCCCGCTTTCGGATTCTCATTCCTGCCCCCCCTAGAACCCGTCCGGAATCCGGTTCCGGAGCAACGCGTTGGCCGACACGAGGTAGCGGAGGTGGCGGTCGGGCGACGCCGGGACGTTGACTCGCGACTCGGTGAGATTGACGTGGTCCTCGGCCGGAAGCCGGCCGACCCGCGCGACCGCCAGCGGCAGCTCGGCCCCGGAGCGTCCGACGACCGTGATGCGGAACCCGATGATTCTGGTCACGTCGAACGCCGCCGCGGCGTCGTTGTGAAGGCCCTGGCACGGCACGCCCGAGGGGTCGGTGACGCAGCCGCCTGCCGCTGGTTGCGCCGCCAGGCTGTCCGTCGCCGTGTTCATGATCTGGCCGTTCGTGAAGACGTACGCGACCTGCAGGTCCTCGACGTTGGGCAGCAGCGAGGTCCAGCCCGCGGTGTTGCCGCCGCAGTTGGCGTCGGCGACCGGGTCGAAGATGCCGTTTTTCTGCTGCAGCCACCCGTCGCACACCCGGAAGGAGCGGAACGTCACTCCTCCAAGGAGGTACTTGTCGCAGTCGGTCGCCGAGCACAAATCGCGGTGTCCTCCGGGGATGTTGACCGTTTGATCGTTGGGGGAAAAAACAATCCACAAGCACGGCCGGATGTTGTGATCGACATCCTCGCACTTGGTGGGATCCGGCGCCGAGCACGAGGTGGCGTTCTGGCCGTCCTTGTAATCGGTGATTTGGCCGAAGACACTGTTTCCGTCCTCGTCGACAAAAAGGATCGGCTTGGACCAGCCCGTGCCTGCGTCGAAGCCCGTGAGCTGCTTGAACCGCGCGAGGTTGTCGTCGTCGGACGGGCACCCCAGGTCGAAAAAGAAATGGGCGTTGGCACCGCTCGTGAAGCCCGGCCAGCGGGCGCTGAGCGACGCGAACGGCTCGTCGAGTTGGCCCACGGTGATGATGTCGGTGCCGAGGTCCGCCAGCGCCGGGTTGGCCACGTTGTTGAACGACACCTGGACGCAATCGCCATCGCCCGGGCATCCGGGGAAGTCTCTGTTGCCCGGTTTCTTGCCCACGACCCAGGTCAGCACCGCCATCGGGTTTCGGACGGTGGAGAGAGGGTTGGCGTCGGTGGCCCCCCGCAGCGAGAAGGCGAGGTAGTCGGCCGCGGCGCGAGCGGTCTGCCGCGCCTCGACATCGAGCCGCTGACGCTCCGCGGCGGTGCGCATGGGGAAGAAGAGCTGCCCCACCACCATGAGGATCATCCCCAGCATCATCAGCACGACCAGCAGCTCGACCAGCGAGAACCCGGCCGCTGCCGCCGGCGGGCGGGCGTTGCGTTCAGATGCGCGCCACATACCGCACCACCCTTCCTGCCGCCACCCCGCCCACATCCGCCAGGTAGCGCCGTCCTGAGGTCTGCCGCGGAGCGGCCTCCACCGTCAGCGTCAGGCGGCCCTCGCCGCCCGGATCCACGCGGTAGCGGATCTCGAACCGGTCGTCGGAGCTGACGATGTTGGCGCCGCCCCGCCCCCAGTACACGTCACAGCCCGCTGTCGGGCCGGGCAGCGTGAAATCGGTTCCGGACGCGATGGGACAGCACGCGTGCGCGACGCCCATGGCTCGCTGCATCTGGATTTGCTCCACCACCTGCTGCGCCTTGTACGTCAGCTCGGTGCGCATCTCGGCGCCGCGGTTGACCGCGTACGCCAGCGAGAGCATCTCGAGCACCGACAGTGTCACGACGAACAGCAGAAAGAACGCGACGAGGATCTCGGCCAACGTCAGGCCGCGCTGGGCGCCCTTCGTTCTCCGGCGCCGGCCCCGTCGGGACGGCAGCAGCATCGGCAAGGTCACGGCACCCTCCTTCGCTCGACGGAGACGTTCCACAGCGGGCTCACGCGGATCTCCCACACGTTCCGGGGCTGCAGGTAACCCTCGACGGTTCTGCGGTGGGTGAAGCGCAAGGTCCTCTGGGAGGCGATCATGGCCGGCGGCGCCTGGGTCGGGTCGAGGGTGCGGCCGAGCGTGTCGCACACCAGCACGTAGCTGCCGCCCTGCTGCGGCCAGTCGCCGGCCCCCAGGGAAAGCCCGTCGAGCACCATGTACTCCGGCAGCTCGAACCGCTTCGGCATCTCCGCCAGCGGCGAGCCGGCGGCGGGCGGCACGTCGGAGGTCATGGTCACGACCCACCGCCCCGATTCCTGCCTGACGGCGACAGTGACCCTGCTGCTCGTGCCCAGCATGAGCGGCTGCGCCTGCACAATGAAGTTCCTGATCTCGTGAGCGCTCCCCTCGGCTCGCGCGCGCTGCGAGTACTGGACGACGTAGGGTATGAACATCGTTGCGATAAGCCCGATGAGCATGACCGCAATGAGAGCTTCGGCGACGGTGAAACCCGCCTGCCTGGACCCCCATCGGACGCCGGACGCACCACACACGCGCACTCCTTTTGCAAGACTTCTGCCAGACTCGCAACGTTCTATTTCGACTGTACTTGCAGGAGATCGACTCCGCTCCATGCTGCCTCCCCTGCCGCACGACGCGGGGGCTGCGACATTCGGGAACACCCCTTCCGGCCGGGTCGGCGGGGTGGCCCGCTCGGCGAGAGCCCACTCCTGCCTTCCCTCCGCGCTGCGACACCCTCATTCTACCGCACAGAGCCAGGCCTGGAGGTGGCGGCTCTCCAGGCAGTGCAGGGAGAGGGGGTGGTCGGGCGCCGCCCCGCGCCGCTCGAGCACGCGGACCCGCCGGCCGACGTCGAGCGCTGCGGCCTGCAGCGCCCCCAGCAGGCCCGCCTCGTCGACGAGGGCGGAGCACGAGCAGCTCAGCAGCAGCCCACCGGGCGCGGAAAGCCGCAGTGCCTGGAGGTTGATGTCGCGGTAGCCACGCAGGCCGGCTGCGAGGTCTTCTCGCCGCCGCACGAACGCCGGCGGGTCCACGACCACGAGGTCGAACCGCGCCCCGGCCACCACCATCCGGCGGGTTTCGGCGAAGGCGTCGGCGCACACGAACCCTGTCTCCTCGGCAACGAGGCCGTTGAGGCGGTAGCTCGCCCGCGCCAGCGCCAGGGCGGAGGCCGACTCGTCGACGTTGACGGCCTGCCGCGCCCCCGCCATCAGGGCGGCCACCGCAAAGCCACCGCTGTAGGAAAAGAGGTTGAGCAGCGACCGCCCCGCCGCAAGAGCGGCGACCCTCGCCCGGTTGTCCCTCTGGTCGAGGAAGAACCCAGTCTTTTGCCCGCCGCGCAGGTCCACGGCGTGGAGGACGCTGCCCTCGCGGATCGTGACCGGCTCGGCGGGGATCTCGCCCACCAGCGCCCGCACGGGGCTTCCCCGCACCGTGCCGCCGCGGTGGAGCACCACCGTCGCGCCGAGCTGGCGGGTGAGGAACGCCGCCAGCCAGGGCAGGTACGGCTCCCAGAACGGCTCGAACGTCTCGATCACCGCCGCCTGTCCGTAGCGGTCGATGACCAGTCCCGGCAGGTGGTCGCCTTCGGCGTGCACGAGCCGCCAGGCGTCGCTCGCGATGCCGAGGCGCCGCCGCAACGCCAGCGCTGCCTCCATCCGAGCCTGGAGCTCGGCCTCGTCCCACGAGCCGGCACCGAGCACCAGCATGCGCAGCGCGAGCGACCCGCCGGAGCTACCTGGGAGCGCGACCCCGAGGCGCCCGCCCCGGCTGTCCAGAACCTCCACCGGCCCGCCTTTCGGCGGCGCGCCGGCCAGGGCGCCGCGGTACACCCAGGGATGCCGCCGCAGCACCGACCGCTCGCGGCCCGGCTTGAGCACGACCCGCCCGGCGAGAGCGAACGGGTCGCTCACCTCGCCCCGCCTCGCCGCGCCAGCGCCGCCACGACGCGCGCCGCCACCGGCACGCCGGTCGCGGCGGCGAAGTGCGTCCAGCCGGGGGAGGGGTTGACCTCTCCCACGACCCAGCGGTCGCCGTCGGGCAGCAGGTCGACCCCGGCGAATCCGAGCCCCACCGCCGCCGCCGCCGCCCTCGCCAGCTCGGCCTGGGGCGCGGGGAGCTCGACCGCCGAGACCGCGCCGCCCCGCGCCGCGTTGGAGCGAAACTCCCCCGGGACGGCCCGGTGCTCGGTGGCGCCGAGCACCTCGCCCTCCAGGACCAGCACCCGCCGGCTCACCCCGCCGGGCGGACAGAAGCGCTGCACCACCACCTCGTCGCCCACCCGCCACAGGGAGTCGAGCACCGCCTCCAGCTCGGCCTGGCTGCCGCACCGGATGACCCCCACCCCCTGGCGCGAGCGCCGCTGCTTGACCACGCACGGAAAGCCCAGCACCGCCCCTGCCGCGGCCGCCAGGCTCTCGGGCTCGGCCCCCGCCACGGTCTCGGGGTGCGGCAGCCCCGCCCCGGCCAGCCCCGCCACGGTCAGCCAGTGATCCCGCCCGCTGCGGACCGCCGCCGGCGCGTTGAGCGACGGCACGCCCGCCGCGGCGAGCGCTTCGAGCACCGCCAGCACGCTGTCGGGCCGCCAGTTGCCGACGCGCGGCAAAACCGCGCTCCAGGCCCGGGTGTCGAGCGGCTCGCTCCCGTGCCACAACGCCGCCGGGCAGATCGCCGCCGCCACGCCCAGGGCGTCCACCACCGCCAGCTCGTGGCCCTGCCGGTGCGCCGCCTCGACGAGCTCGGCGTGGATGGCCAGCTCGGGCCGGGCGGTGAGAACCGCGAGCCGCATCGGCTCACGTTTCCCGGGCCGCGACGAGGCGCCGCAAGAGAGCCAGCAGCTCGTCCTCGTCGAACGGCTTCGACACGTAGAAGTCGGCCCCCGCCGCGAGGGCGCGCTCGCGGTCGGTCCGCTGTCCGAGCGCGGTCAGCATGATGACGCGCGTCGCCGCCGTGCCCTCGTCGGCCTTGAGCTGGCGGCACACCGAAAACCCGTCCAGCTCGGGCAGCATCGCGTCCAGCAGCATGACCGGCGGCCGCAGGCGCTGCGCCAGCTCGAGCCCCCGCCGACCGTCTTCCGCCGTTGCCACGGCAAAGCCTTCCATCTCGAGCATGAACGACAGCGTCTCGCGAATGTTGGGTTCGTCGTCCACCAGCAGCACCAGCGGCGGCGCCGCGCCGGCTCCGGCGGCCACGCCCTACACCTCGGCGGCCGGCAGCAGCAGGCTCGCCACCGTGCCCTTCCCCGGCTCGGACGTGATGTCCAGCACGCCCCTGTGGTTGTCCACCACCCGCCGGGCCACGGCGAGCCCGAGCCCCAGCCCTCTCGGCTTGCTCGTCAGGACGTTGCCGCCTTGCCAGAACACCTCGGTGAGGTGGGGCAGGTCCTCGGGCGAGATGCCGACGCCGGTGTCCTCGACCCGCAGCTCGACCATCGCCGGCCCGCTCCGCCGCACCGGGCGGGCGATGATCGTCACGCTTCCGCCCTCGCGGTTGAACTCCACCGCGTTCTTGACGATCGCCCGCAGCGCCGCCTCGAGCTGTTCCGCTTCGCCCCACAGCTTTTCGAGCCCGGCCGCGATCTTGACTTGCAGTGTCAGCTTGCGCTCGGCGATTTCGCCGCGCAGGGGGGCGAGCACGCGCTTGAGCAGGTCGGCGAGCGGGATCGCCTGCGCCTGCGGCCGTCCCTCTCCGACCCCGAGCACCGCCGCCTGCAGCGCCGAGGCGATGAGCTCCGCCAGCCTCCCTGACTCCTGGCTGATGATCTCCACGAACTTGGCGGCCTTGTCCGGCGGCACCTCGCCGTAGCGTCCCAGGATGCGCGCCGCGGTCTGGATGGCGGTGACCGGCGTGTTGAGTTCGTGCGCGATGCGACTCAGCAGGTCGCCCTTGAGCCGCTCGAGGTCGCGCAGCTGCCGGTTGGCCCCTTCGAGCTCGAGGTTGCGATCCTCGAGCTGGTTGGCCAGCGCCTGCACGCGCCCCAGCGCGGCCTCGAGTTCGCGCGTGCGCTCCGCCACCGCCCCTTCGAGGCTGCGGTTGATCTGCTCGAGCGACCGCCAGGCCCGCGCGTTGGCGAGCGCCACCGCGGCGCTGGCGGCCAGCACCGTCGCGAGCTCCAGCTCCTCGTCCTCGATCTGCCCGCGGGTCGAGTCGGCGTACGCGGTGACCAGCCCCACCGGGCGATCCTGGGCGATCAACGGCACCGCGAGCGCGGACACGAACCCCAGCGAGCGGGCCTCGTCGAGCCACGGCGAGGCCAGGACCTGGGCCGGCTCCAGCTCCTCGAGCTGAGCCAGGACGGGCTGGCGCGACGCGATCACCATGCGGGCCGGCACCTCGCCCCGCGCGTCGGGCTGGCTCATGGGGTCGGCGGCCAGCCCCTTGCGCATGACCTCGAGCAGCTCGCCCTCCTCGCGCATCACCATGAGCGTGCCGGCGTTGACCCGCAGCTCCCGCTGGAAGCGCTCGAAGAACGCCACAGTCACGTCTTCCGGTTCGCGAGCCAGCGACATGAGGTGGCCGAACTCGGCGACGGAGTGGAGCGCCTTGACCCTGCGGGCGAGCTCGCCCGAGAGGGTGTCGAGGCGGGTCGAGAGTTCGCCCATGGCGACGTTGGCGCGCACTGCGTCGGCCACCAGCTCGTCCGGGGTGAGGGCGTCGGCCTTCCCCGCCGGACGGATCACGACCGGCGCCTCCACGGCCTGCGCCGTCGCGCGGGGCAGCAGCGGTTGCAGGGCGGTGCGCACGTTGCCGGCCAGGCGTTTGATCGTTTCCGGCTGCCCGGACAGCCCCAGCCGGTCCGCCACCGACATCACCGTCGCCTCGGTGATGGCCGCGAACCCCTCCATCACCCCGCCGCCGAGCGTCGCGACGGTCTCGAACACTCTCCACCCCTTCGGGTTGACGAGCCGGTCGAGCTCGGCCCGCGACAGCACCTCCGGCAGGTCGCGCTTGTTGTAGTGCAGCACGATCGGGAGCGTGTCCGCATCCAGCCCGTTCGCCTTCAGGTTATCCAACAGGTTGGCGAGGCTTTCCTCGTTCTCCCTCGCCTTCGAGCGCTGCGAGTCGGCCACGAAGACCACCCCGTCCGCGCCCGCCAGGACCGCCCGCCGGGTCGCGTTGTACTGCACCTGGCCCGGCACCGTGTACAGCTGCAGCGCCACCCGGTAGCCGCGGACCCGGCCGAGGTCGAGCGAAAGCAAGTCGAAGAACAAGGTGCGGTCGGAGGCGGTGTTGAGGGCGTACAGCTTGGTCCGGCGCTGCGGGTCGGTGACGCGGTGGATGTACTGCAGGCAGGTCGTCTTGCCGCACAGCCCGGGACCGTAGTAGACGATCTTGAGCTTGACCTGCCGGTACTGGTTGTCAAACTGGACCATTGTCCGCCCCCGCCGGCGGTGCCGCCGGCAGCTCGACGATGAACAGCGCGCCGCCGCCCGGTGCCGAAGTTGCCCAAATGCGGCCTCCGTGTCGCTCCACGATGTGCCGCGAGATGGTCAACCCGAGCCCCGTGCCGGTCCGCTCGTCGCCCACCTCGAGCTGCTGGAAACGCTCGAAGATGCGCTCCTCCTGCCCCGGCGGGATTCCCGACCCCTGGTCCTCGACCTCGAAGCGTACCCCCCCGCCCTCGCGCGTCTCGCAGCGCAGCGTCACGGTCGAGCCTTCCGGCGAGTGCTTGACGGCGTTGGACAGCAAGTTGACCAGCACTTGAATGATCTTGTCGCGGTCCAGCTCCACCGTCTCAGGAGCGCTCGCGGGCTCGACGGCCAGCTCGAGATGCCGCTCCCCGACCAGCGCCGCGAACGAGTCGCGGACCAGCGAGAGAACCTCCGCGAGCGCGGTGGGGACGAACCTCCACTCCACCTCGCCGGCCTCGATCTTGGCCAGGTCGAGGAGGTTGTTGATGAGGCGGGTGAGCCGCTTCCCCTCCTGCTGGATGACGGTCGAGAACTTCTCCACGGAGTCCGGGCGCTCCCGTCCGTAACGCCGCAGGATGTTGGCCGAGGACATGATCGCCGACAGCGGAGTGCGGATCTCGTGGGAAACCACCGACAGGAACTCGCGCTGCCGCTGCTGGAGGTCCTCCAGCGCCCGCACCTGCTGCCGCCGCTCGTAGCGCGCCAGCACGCGGCTGACCGCCATGCGCACCCGCGCCGCCAGCTCGATGTCCTGCACAGGCACCAGGAGCAGGTCGTCGGCGCAGTAGAGCGAGTGTTCGAGGAGCGGTGCCAGCCGCGCCGGCGCCGCCAGCACCACGAGATACAACCCCTCGAGCTCCGGTCGGGTGCGCAGTTGCTCCAGCGCCTCGACGCCGAAACCGGGGAAGTCGGCATCCACGAACGCCAGGTCCGGCGCCGCCGCGATCACGCCCTCCAGCAGGTCCGCAGGTGGCTGGACAGCGAGCAGCGACGCGGCGTCGAAGTACGGGCCGAGAACAGCCTCGACCTGTGCCCGCACTTGCAGATCCACGACCGCCACGAGCGCCCGCTTGCCGGTCGGCCCCACCGCGCACAACATGACCGTATCTTAGCAAAGCAGGTGTTCGGGAATGGCGCCAGCCGTGCTCACCCCGGCACGGCCGGCGCACACCCACCTCGGCGCTGTGCTTCAGGGCCCGGCAGAGGTAGATGCCGCGACCGCAAGCTCTGGCTTTTCCGCCGCCGGGCCGACGATCCTCGCCACGAAACCCTCCCGCACGCTGCGCTGCCGGTTCTGGAGCGGCTTGGCGAGCGGGAAGTCCCACGACGACGTGGTGCCCCCGACGTGAGCCACCCCGGCGGCGTCGACGGCAACCGCCATCGCCGTCTCGTCGTCCCGGCCATCCAGATGCGTCAGGTAGGCCAGCTCATCGCCCGCCGGCTTGAGCTTGGCGACAAAGGCGGCAAAAGTCGTGCTACGAATCGGGCCGGAATCCTCGGCATTGAGGAGTTGGAAGCGAACGAGCGCGACTCCGGCCACATATGCAGCACCGGTGCTGTCCACGGCAATGGCGTTGCCGCGGTCGGGCCTGTCGCCCCTGAGAGCGGTGAAGTGGACGAGGACGCTTCCGTCCGGCGTCAGCTTGACCACGGGCACCGCGTAGTGGGTGAGTCGCAGTTTGTCGATGATCACCTGGAAGGGAAAACTCCGGGACTCGGCTCTGCCGGTCACGTACGCCGCCCCGTCCGCGTCAACCGCAACGCCTCGTGCGCGCTCGTGGTGGCGGTCGCCGAGATAGCTCGCATAGACGAGGGTGTCGCCGGCCGGTGCGAGCTTGGCCGCGAAGGCATCGGTGCGGCCGCCAAACGTGGCCTGCAACGGACGCTGCAAAGGAAAATCGCGCGACCAGGTCACGCCGACCACGTACGCCGCTCCAGCGGCATCCACGGCGATCGCATTCCTCCCGTCATCCCGGCTGCCACCGAGCAACGTCGAGTAGGCCAGCGCGTCCCCGGCCGGTGTGAGCTTGACCACGAACGCATCCGCGCCACCGGCGGATGCACCCTGGAGAGAGTTGTGCAGCGGGAAGTCGCGAGATCTCGTGGTCCCGGTCACGTACGCCGAGCCCGCGCCGTCCACGGCGATCCCGTTCCCCCAGTCGGCGCGCTCCCCCCGAGGTACGTGGAGTAGACCAACGCGTCTCCGGCGGGTGACAGCTTGGTCACGAAGACGTCCGAGTCCACTCGCCGCTCGGCTTGCATGGCGTTCGCGAGCGGGAAGTCGGTGGCGACCGTGTAGCCGGTCACGTAGATCGCGCCCGCAGCGTCGAGAGCCAATCCGGTCACCGCGTCTTCGCCCGTGCCCCCGAGGTACGTCGAAAGCTCGACCGCCGGGTCGATGACCAGCCGCGCCCTCTCGTTGCGCCCGGCCACCACGAAGCGTACCTGCCGCCCCGTGAGGTCGTAGTCGACGGCCAGCCGGCGCCTGTCGCCGTCCAGCTCCTCCCACGCGATCGGCTTGCGAAGTCGGAGCTCGCTCGCACCGAAGCGCACGACCGCGTCACCGCTTCCGGCATCGAGCTCTACGCCCTCCACCCCGACGAGCTCGACACCGAGCCCGGAGGTTTCTGCTCCGGGATCCACGACGAGGTCGAACTCGAGATGGCGCCCGTTGCCGTACAGCTCCACGTCCACACCGGGCCAGACGCCGAGCAGGCGCGTGCGCGCGGACTGCGGCGCGTCTGTGACCCACGCCGAGGAGTCGTTGCCGCGCAGATAGTGGCTGCGGGACGGGCGCTGATCGAGGGCCTCGAACCCCCCGGCCTGACCACCGCCCAGCCACCGCATCTGCACCATCCGCCACCGGTCGCCGTCGACCCGGCTCGCCCGAGGGGAGGGCGCTGCGCCGTCCTGGGCTGCCGGATCGGGCAGCCCAGCTTCACCCGCCTCCCTCATCACGAACGTCATGCCCCCTGCCCCCGCCAGCACCGAGCAGGCGGGGCCGCGCGCGATGAACCTCACTTCACTTTCCGTTTGTCCCCGATTCTCCTCGAAGGTGAGCGGTAGATCGAGCAGCTTTTGCACCAGCGGTCCGCGTTCCGGCGCCGGCGCCGCGGACCCCGCAGCGGCCAACAACAATCCACCACACAGTGCGACAACCCGCCGCGAATGGCCACGCATCGCTTTCCTTCAGCGCTGGGGTGGCCCCCGCGCGCGTCAATCCAGGCTGGGCGCGGTGAGAGCCCGCTCGCGCTGCTGCCGCTCGACCACCGTACCGGGCACGATCTCGCGTCCGGGGAACTCGCTCACGCCTCGGGTTGCAGCAGAGGCGACCTGAGCAGCCGGGGTCGGGTAGCCGACCGTGGTCATGTGCGCCTCGACGTAAACCGCATCGCCCGTGACGTTGTTGACCACCGAGGCATAGGGCACGACGGCGGCGGTGCTGGGGCCCCCCACGATGTAGGCCGCGAGCGTCCCGCCCGTGACCGACCGGTCGAGGCGCCACTGCGTCTGCCCGTACGGCGGCACCAGCACGTCGCGGGTGTGGATGATGTCGCCGTTGGGCTTCTGCAGGTCGAAGCGCACGGTCACGAAGCCGTCGGTCAACGACACGAGCCCGGCGTTGGTGCGGAAGTCCTTGTCGTCCATGAGCTGCGGCAGGTAGGTCATGTAGCCGTCGACCATCGGCAGGTTGGTCGGGAACCCCGGCGTGGCCTGCCCGTACTCCCCGGCCCCGCCGCTCGGGTTGAGGGTGTAGGTTCGCGAGGTGAGCGCGAAATGGCACTCCACGGCAGTGCCGGAGCAACTGCGCTTCAGCTCGTCCACGCGCACCCAGATCGCCCCGGTCTGGCCGCGCTGGTTGAACCCCTTCGGACCCAGCACGTCCCAGAGGTTGAGGGTCTCCCAGGCGTAGACGTCGAACTCGATGGTCGGCAGCCGGCCCGAGTTGTCGCGCCCCGCCGGCATGAACTGCATGACGATGGGCAGCGTGTGATTCTGCGGGTTGTAAATCGTCAGGTCGGTGTGCCAGTCAGTGCCGTTCAGGCCCGCCTTGTTGGCTGCCGCCGGAATCACGTAGCTCCAGGTCAGCTCCCGCGCCTGGACCGCTCCCGCTGCCAGCACCGCCATTACCAGAGTTGCGAACTTGCGAGCCATGACACACCTCCTGTTCTCAACACAAGCAACCACCGTGCCAGGGACCCCGCGGCCTGCACCCCGCGGCCGCGCCCCGCATCGTCCTTCCTGGAGGACACCCCGCGCCCCGGGCGGTGTCGACCGGCACCGGAAGGTGTAAGCTGAGCGCGGAGGTGGGCATGCGGGGAACGCTCGGTCTCGTGAGCCTGCTGATCGCCGTCGCGATCGTCGTCTATCTCTTCAGCCACCACGCCAAGGAGGACATGCAGGCGGTGCGCACCGTGACCCTGGCGAACACGGAAAACGTCGAGGCCAGGGCGTTCGACCCCGACGCGGCGCGGGCGATGATCGACCGGCTCCGCAGCCTCCTCGAGGCACCCTCCCTCCCCGCCGGCGAGCTCCGCCAGGCCGCCGAGACCGCCGCCTCCTGGACCGCCGGAACCCGCCCCGGGACCGCCGAGCACCATGTCGCCACCAGTCTGAGGAGCGCCGCGGTGGAGCTGCTGGCGGCCGGGCCGGGCGGGGACGACGCCCACCGGCTCGCGGCCAGGCGGCACCTCGACAGCGCGGCCAGGACGGCCGTCACCAACCGCCCGCCCGACGCCGTCACCGGCATCCGCGACCAGATCCAGAACATCCAGAGTTCGAGCCGCCAGCGCCAGCTCGAGACCGAGCGCAGCCCCGAGTGACCTGCTCCGGCCGGCGGCCGGCTCATTCGCCGGCGCCCGGCGCGAGGTTCGTGGTGCGAATCTCGCCGGCGCCGAAGGCCTGCAGCTCCGAGGCGACGCGGGCCACGAGCCGCTTCACCGCCTCCGTACGCTCGACCGGGAGCGCTGGCCACAGTCGGACCGCCGTCTCGTTCTCTCGCACGGAAACCAGGACCAGCACGTGCAGGGGGCGGCCGAACTCCACCACCACGCCGACCAGCAGCAGGGACCGCTCGTCCCGAGCCAGGAAGCAACCCTCGAGCTTCGCCACCGCATGGCCCCAGCGCCACGGCCCCTCGGGCAGCCCCTTCCAGGCGGCGGCGAGGTCGGCCCTGCCAGCGCGAATGACGTGCGGCATCTCAGAAACTGAACGCCAGGCCAGCCGTGGCGGTCACGATGGTCGGCCTGCCCTCGTTTTCGGAGCGGTGCATCGCCACCTCGCCGATCAGCCGCCAGCGCCGCGACAGCGTGTACCACTCGCCGACCCCGACGTAGTAGCCGAGCTTGGTGGCCTCCATCGAACTGGGAACACGTCCCGTGTCGGCGTCGAGTCGGTAGCCGCCCAGGCCGGCCAGAATCACGGTCTCCCCCGACCTTCCGTCGAACGTGTAGTCGATGCCGAGCGTGTAGCGCCGCAGCGTGCACTTCGCCCGGCCGGTGAGCAGCTGCAGCTCGTAGGGGATGTCGCCCGCCGACAGGCGAAACCGCACGCCCTCCTCGAGCGGCAGCACGACCAGTAGCGACGGCGTCGGGTCGTTGCGGTGCTTCCAGGTCCGGTCCGGCGCGGCCGGTGTCTTGTACTCGAAGCTCGTCCCCGCCGATGCGCCGACCCAGGCCACCTGGGCCTGGGCGGCCCCGACCACGAGCGTTGCCATCGCCACTGCCAGCACCACCCTCATGGAGCCCTCCTGCGCAGAGTATACGGCGGCGTCGGCGCGACCGTTGGCCGGCCCGCCTCGCGAGCGGACCGCAGGGTAGACTTGCCGCGTGGCGAGCCTGGCTTCGGCGCTGGCCAGCACGTTCCTCCCCGCCGCCTGCGGGCGCTGCGGCGAGCCGCTGGGCGCCGGCGCGGCGGGGGGTGTCTGCGCGGCCTGCTGGCAGGCAGTCGTGCAGCACGAGGGCGAGCCGTGCCCGCGCTGCGGGCGGCCCGACCTCGCCGTCCCCGGGCCGTGCCTGGCCTGCCGCGACGCCCCGCCGCCGTGGGACGCCGCCGCCAGTGTCGGCCCGTACGCCGGTATCCTCCGCGACCTGGTGCTGCTGCTCAAGCAGGGCCGCCGGGACGAGTTGGCCGCGCCGCTCGCCGCGCTGCTGGAGGACGCCTTCCGCGCCGCCGGCTGGCCGCTCCCGGCCTTCGTGGTGGGGGTGCCGATGCACTGGTGGCGCCGGTTGCAACGCGGTTTCAACCAGGCCGAGCTGCTGGCCCGGGAGCTGGCCGCGCGTCTCGGCGCGCCGGTTCGGAGTCCGCTGCGCCGGGGCGCCGGCGCACCGCAGGTCGGACAGGCACGCAGCGAGAGGCTACGCCTGTCCTCGCGCCGGTTCGCGGTCGCCCGCCGCGCCGGCGGGAGCATTTTGCTCGTCGACGACGTTGTCACCACCGGGGCGACCGCCGCCGCGTGCACCCGCGCGCTGCGGCACGCCGGCGCCACCGAGGTCAGAGTGCTGGCCCTGGCCCGCACGCCCGACCCGAGGAGTCTCGCGTGAGCTTGCTCAACTCTCTCATTCGCCTGAGTCTGCCGGTCGCGCCGCGACCGGTGATCCGCTTTTTCGCCCGTCGCTATGTGGCCGGGACCACGGTCGACCAGGCCGTGACCACGGTCCTCAGGCTGCGCGCCCAGGGTTGCCGGACCACCCTCGACATCCTGGGGGAGAGCGTCACCCAGCCCGCCCAAGCCGAGGCGGCGCGCGACGAGTACCTGAAGCTGCTCGACGCGATCCGCGAGGAGGGCCTCGAGCCCAACGTCTCGCTCAAGCCGACACAGCTCGGTCTCGCCATCGACGAGCGTTTCTGCTGCGACAACGTCGCCCGCATCGTCGAGAAGGCTGCCGGCCTCGGCGGCTTCGTGCGCATCGACATGGAGGACTCGCCGACCACCGATGCGACGCTGCGGGTGTACCGGGACATCGTCTCGCGTCACCCCGGTCGCGTCGGGGTGGTCCTGCAGGCCCGGCTCCGCCGCACCCTCGCCGACGCCGCCGCGCTCGGCGCCGAAAGGGCCAACATCCGCCTCTGCAAGGGCATCTACCTCGAGCCCCGCGCCGTCGCCTACGAGGAGCGCGACATCATCCGCAACGCCTTCGTGTCCGCCTTGCGGGTACTGCTGCGCGCCGGCTCGTACGTGGGCATCGCCACCCACGACGAGTGGCTCGTCGAGCGCTCGCTCGACGTCATCGCCGAGCTGGGGCTGGCGCCCGATCGCTACGAGTTCCAGATGCTGCTCGGCGTGGATCCCGCGCTGCGTCGGATCATCCTCGCTGGTGGCCACACGCTGCGGGTGTACGTCCCGTTCGGCACCCACTGGTACCCGTACTCGGTGCGCCGCTTGCGCGAAAACCCCACGATCGTGCGCGCCGGCCTCGAGGCGTTCCTGCGCGGCCGGCTGGAGACCTGACCGCCCCAGTCACCCTCCCCGTCAGGAGTCAGTAGTCGAGAGTGAAAAGGCGGCTCCCCCGCCCGACGGGTGGGCGGGGGACCTTGCACTGCGAACTCTTGAGTCTCGATCGGGCGGGTGGACCGTCAGAGCCCGTACTTCTCGATGATCTGGTTCTTCCCGAGGCCGAGGATTCCGTACTTCTCGCCCACCTTGCGGAACGCCTCCAGCGCCTTCTCGAGGTGGTGCCGCTCGTGCGCCGCCGAAAGCTGGGTGCGGATGCGCGCCTGTGCCTTCGGCACGACGGGGAAGAAGAACCCCACCGCGTAAATCCCCTCGCCGAACAGGTCACGGGCAAAGTCCTGCGCCAGCTTGGCGTTGTAGAGCATGACCGGGACGATCGGGCTGTCGCCGTCCTTGATGTCGAGACCGATCCCCTTCAGGCCCCGGCGCCAGAACACCGTGTTCGCCTCCAGCTTGTCGCGGCGCTCGGTGGAACGGGTCACGAGCTCCATGACCTTGAGCGCCCCGGCCACGATGACGGGCGCCACCGAGTTGGAAAACAGGTACGGCCGCGCCCGCTGCCGGCACATCTCGACGAGCTCCCTCCGCCCGGACACGCAGCCGCCGGACGCTCCACCCAGCGCCTTGCCGAGCGTCGTGGTGATGATGTCGATCTTGCCCATCACCCCGCAGTGCTCGTGGACACCCCGCCCGGTCTTGCCGATGAAGCCGGTCGCGTGCGAGTCGTCCACGAACACCATGGCGTCGTATTTCTCGGCCAGCTCGACGATGACGTCGAGCCTGGCGAGGTCGCCGTCCATCGAAAAGACGCCGTCGGTGATGATCATCCGGTAGCGCTTGTCCTGGTGCTCCTGCAGCTTCTCCTCGAGGTGACCCATGTCGGAGTGCTTGAAGGTGTCCTGCATGGCCTTGCACAGCCGCATGCCGTCCACGATCGAGGCGTGCACCAGCCGGTCCGAAATCATGACGTCCTGGTCCGAAAGCACGGCCTCGAACACGCCGGCGTTGGCATCCATGCAGGAGGGGAAAAGCAGCGTGTCCTCGGTGCCCAGGAACTCGGTGAGCTTGACTTCGAGTTCGCGGTGGATGTCCTGGGTGCCGCAGATGAAGCGCACCGAGGAGACCCCGTAGCCGCGGTGATCGAGCCCCGCGTGCGCCGCGGCGATCACCTCGGGGTGGCTCGACAGCCCGAGGTAGTTGTTGGCGCACATGTTGATCACCTTCCTCGGGGGCACGCCCTGGCCAACCGGGAACTCCACCTCGATGTCGGCGCCCTGGGGCGCGTGGATGTACCGCTCCTCCTTGAAGAGCCCGGCGTCGCGCAGCGCCTGCAGCTCCTTCTGGTACGACTCGCGGGCCTTTGCACTGTAGGCCATGCCACCCTCCTCACGCGTCGGGCTTGAAGCGCCGCACCAGCTCGGCGATCTTGGTCACCGAGTCGAACGCCTCCGGCGTCGCCTGCGCGTCCGGGATCTGGATCTGGTACTTGCGCTCCAGGAAGCGCTTGAGCGACACCATCGAGAACGAGTCGACGATACCTCCGGAGATGAGCGGCGTGGTGTCGGTCACCTCGCGGTCGTCCCCTTCCTCGATGTACTCCCGGATCACGTACTCCCTGATGGTCTTCATCAACTCATCCATTTGCTCGCCCTCCTTCGGGTTTCGGGTTGCTGACCACGGCTGGGTAAGACAGGTCGGGGGTCAAAGCCCGAAGATGCTCCCACTGGAGTCCCGACTTTCGGCCCTCGACCTTCAACGTCATCATCATTCGTCCATCAGCGTCGAGATGTCGCCCACCGGCTCGCCGAACTCCTGCGCCCGGAGCACCCGCCGCATGATCTTGCCCGAGCGGGTTTTCGGCAGCCCCTGGGTGAACTCGATCTCCTGCGGCATGGCCAGCGGCGAGAGCCGCTTGCGCACGAAGTTCATGATGTCGAGCTCGAGCTCGTCGGAGGGCTCGAACCCGGGCTTGAGCGTGATGAACGCCTTCACCACCTCCATGTTCACCGGATCGGGCTTGGCCACCGCCGCCGACTCCGCGACGGCCGGATGTTCGAGCAGCGCCGACTCGATCTCGAACGGTCCCACGAGGTGCCCGCCGGTGTTGATGACGTCGTCGTCGCGCCCGACGAACCAGAAGTAGCCGTCGCTGTCGATCGAGGCGCGGTCGCCGCACAGGTACCAGCCGTTCGCGAACTTGTTGGCGTAGCCCGTGGGGTTGTTCCAGTAGCCGCGGATCATCGACGGCCACCCCGGGCGCAGCGCGATGAGCCCGACCACGCCGGGCCGGTCCACCGGCTCGAACGTGCGCGGATTGAGGACCGTGGCCACGATCCCCGGGAACGGCTTCCCCATCGAGCCCGGCTTGATCGGCATCCCGGGGTAGTTCGAGATGACGATGCAGCCGGTCTCGGTCTGCCAGAACGTGTCGTGAAACTGCAGCCCGTACGCCTCCTGGGACCAGATCACCGCCTCGGCGTTGAGCGGCTCCCCCACGCTCGCCAGGTGGCGCAACGAGGACAGGTCGTACTTGCGCGCCACCTCGGTGCCTTCCCGCATGAGCAGGCGGATCGCCGTGGGCGCCGAGTACCAGACCGTGACCCGGTACTTCTGGATGAAGGCGTACCAGCGCTCGGTGCCGAACCCCGAGTCGAGCACCGCCTGGGTGATGCCGTTGGACCAGGGGCCGATGATCCCGTACGAGGTGCCTGTCACCCATCCGGGATCGGCGTTGCACCAGTAAATGTCGTCCGGCTGCAGGTCGAGCACCCACTTGGCTGTGAGGTACTGCGAGACGAGGGAGTAGTGCACGTGCTGGGCGCCCTTCGGCTGCCCCGTGGTCCCGGAGGTGTAGTGCAGCACCGAGGGGGTCTCGGCGGTGGAGGGGTACACCTCGAAGGTGTCTACCTTCGGCGCCTCGTCGAGGTTGAACGAGATCTCGCCCTCCTTGAGCGCCGCCTGCGGCGCGTCGACGACGATGACGTGCTCGAGGTGCGGCAGCTTGTCCTTGATCTTGCGGACCTTCAGCACGTGCTTGCGCTGGGTGATGATCGCGGTGGTCTGCGCGTTCTCCAGCCGCGTGAACAGCGACTCGTCACCGAACGCGGAGAACAAGGGCTGGGCCACCGCCCCCATCTTGAGGATGGCCACGAACCCGATGTACAGCTCAGGCACCCGGTCCATGAACAGGCAAACCCGCTCGCCGGGCTGGATGCCGAGCCCCTGCAAGAACGTGGCGATCGTGTTCGAGCAGCGCCGGAGATCGTCGTAGGTGTACTTCTTCTCGTTGCCCTGGGCGTCCTCCCACAGCAGGGCGTGCTTGTTCCCGAGCCCGAGCTTGCAGATGCGGTCGGAACAATACCACCCGATGTTGATGAACCCGCCCGGGGTGTAGTCGAGTTCCCGTTCCGAGATCGACCAGTCGAAGCCTTGCACCCGCTCCTCGTAGCTGCCGATGTTGCTCATGCCCTCTCCTTCTCCCCGGCTGGCCGCTCGGCCGCGGCCACCGCCAACGCCTTCCCCCCGGCGGCACAGGTGGCCACCAGGACCCGTTCCACGCCCGCCGCCCGCGCCGCCACGCGCGCCCGCCCGACGAGACGAGCCCGGGGGGCGCCGGCGGGGCCGGCGAGTTCGATGTCCTTCAGCAGCAGCCCGTCGCTGCCGTCGACCCGCAACAACTTGACGATTGCTTCCTTGGCGGCGAAAAGCCGCGCTGCCACCTCGGCAGGAGCGGCCGACGCCTCGACCACCGCCCCCTCGGCCGGCGTCAGGAACGCCGCCAGAAACCCCCGGTCCCCCTCCAGCCGGCGCCCGAGCCGGTCGATGGCAACGACGTCCACGCCGACGCCCGCGATCATGCGCGCCTGGCCTCGAGCCTGCATGTTCCGGCGATGGTTGACCTCCGAGCACCCGCGTCGCGTCCGGGGCGATGCGCGGCTTGTAGCATCGGCCCTCCCGGGTGTCAAGGAACGCCCCCGCGCCGGGTCGAGAGTCGAAGGCCAGCGGCCGATGGCGGGGAGCAGCGAGGCGAACGCCCCGTCGTGAGCATGAAGCCCACGCCCGCTCCCGCCCCTCGACCTTCGACCGGGAAGGCGGGGGCTACTTCGTGATCAGGAACTTCACCTCGTCGTTGCCGCGCGGATGCTGGACCGAGACGATGAGCAGCGCCTGCCCCTTGTCGACCTGTGGGATCGTGGCGGCCAGCCTCACCGTCCCGTCTTGGTCGCTCTCTCCGGCCGCCAGCTCCACGGGCTTGGCGGCACTGGTCACGAAGCGGATCTTGACCCGGCCGCCGGCGAGCGGGGCATCACCCGGGGTGACGGCCACCCGCACCCGCAGGTCGATCGCCGACCCGAAGTGCAGGTCGTCGGCCCCCACCACCTGCAGCCGCACCCGCTCATCCCGCTGCTGCTCGGCCAGCCAGTCGGAAATCACCTCGTCGAGGCTGCGCGAGGCCTGCTTGGCGGCCTCGATCGCGCTCGCGCTCAGGCGCGCTGTGGGGACCGGGACCTTACGCGTCACCGTGGTGTCGCCCTCGGCGCCCACCGGCGGCTCGGTGAGAAGGTCGATCCTTCCCTGCCGGATGCTCTCGACGATCACGCGGTGCTGGCGCTCCATCAGGGTCTGGATCGCATTGCGGTCCGCCCCGGCGTCCAGAAGCTCGCGATACTCGGTGCGGCGGGTGGCCAGGATCTCGCCCCGCACATAGACCAGCGACTCGATGAGCGGGTTTCCGGCGCCGCGGTCCTCGGTCTGCACGTGGTAAACCACGCCGTCCCACTCGACCTCGGAGTTGTACCCGGTCAGCACTCGGCCTCCGCCAGCGGCGATGCTACGGGAACGACCCGGCGCTGTCAATTTTCGCCGTGGACGGGGATCGCGGGCTGTGGCGGGAGGAGCGGAAAGCCTTCGACCCGACTCTCGACCGGGCGGGTGGGGTGCTAGACTCCGCCGGTGCGGGCGAACGACCCTCGGCTCATCCTGTTCGACGTCGACGGCACCCTCATCAGGACCGGTGGCCGGGCGGGGCGGGCCCTCGCGGGAGCGATCCAGGACGTCTTCGGCGTCGTGGCGCCGATCGAGGGCTACCGGCTGTCGGGCAAGACCGACCCCCAGATCGTCCTCGAGCTGATGGCGATGTGCGGCTGGACGCGCGAGCGCGTGGCCCCACGGCTGGACGCGCTCCTGGACCGCTACCTCGCGCGGCTGGATCTGGCGCTGCCGGCCGAACACGTCGAGGTGTTGCCGGGGGTGCGTGAGCTGCTCGACACCCTGGCGCGACGAGACGACGTCCGGCTGGGCCTGCTCACCGGCAACGTCGAGAAGGGGGCCGCTCTGAAGCTGGAGCGCGCCGGGCTGGCGGGGTTTTTCGCCGTCGGCGCCTACGGCTCCGACGAGGAGGACCGCGACCGCCTCGTGCCGGTGGGACGGGCGCGGGCGGCGGCGCGCTGGGGCGACGCCTTCGAGGGGCGGCGGACGGTGGTCGTCGGCGACGCCGAGGCCGACATCCGCTGTGCCCGCGCCGGCCACGCCCGCGCCGTCGCGGTAGCCACCGGCGGCACCTCGCTCGAGGCTCTCCGCGAGCTGGCGCCGGACGCGCTCCTCGTCTCGCTCGCCGACCCCGCCGCCCTGCCGGCGCTGCTCGACGGCCGGTCGGGCCGCCCCGCAGACTGACCTCGGGCTCTCCGGCCCGGAAAGGAGACACCATGCACGAGTTCCTCAACCACCTGCAGAACGAAATCGACAAGCTCCAGGCCGCCCGCACGTTCAAGGTCGAGGTGCCGCTCGAGGGGCCCCAGGACCACGAGGTGACGGTGGACGGGCACCCGGTGGTCATGCTCACCTCCAACAACTACCTCGGCCTCGCGAACCACCCGCGCGTGCGGGCCGCCGCCGCGGCGGCGCTCGAGCAGTGGGGCGCCGGAATGGGCTCGGTGCGCTTCATCTGCGGCACCCAGCTCCTGCACAAGCAGCTCGAGAGCACGATTTCCGAGTTTTACGAGACGGAGGACACGATCCTCTACAGCTCGTGCTGGAACGCCAACGAGGCGGTGTTCTCGACCCTCACCGGCGGCTACGACGCGATCGTCTCTGACGAGCTCAACCACGCCTCGATCATCGACGGCATCAGGCTCTCCAAGGCCGAGCGCTACGTCTACAAGCACAACGACATGGCCGACCTCGAGTCGAAGCTCGCGCAGGCCCGCCAGGAAGGCGCCCGCTTCATTCTCGTCATCACCGACGGCGTCTTCTCGATGGAGGGGGAGCTGGCACCGCTGCCGGCCATCATCGACATTTGCGAGCGCTACGAGGCGGTGCTCATCGTCGACGACTCGCACGCCACCGGCATCCTCGGCGCCCGGGGGCGGGGCACGGCCGAGGAGCTGGGGGTGTGGGGCAAGGTGCCGATCCATACCGGGACCCTCGGCAAGGCGATGGGCTCGGCGATGGGCGGCTACGTCACCGGGCCGAAGCCGGTGGTGGAGATCCTCCGCCAGCGCTCCCGCCCCTACCTGTTTTCCAACTCCCTGCCGCCCGCCGTCGTGGGCGCGGCGCTCGAGGCGTTCCGCATGGTGCTCGAGGACGCCTCCCGCACCCGTCAGGTGCAGGACAACGCCCGCTACTTCCGTCAGCGCATGACCCGCTCGGGCTTCCGCATCCCCCACGGGATCCACCCGATCGTGCCGGTGATCGTGGGCGACACCGCCCTCGCCCTGGCCATGGGAAAGGACCTGCTGGCGCGCGGCGTGTACGTCTCGGGGTTCGGCTACCCGGTGGTGCCGCAGGGCCAGGCCCGGCTGCGGGCCCAGATTTCTGCTGCCCACACCCGCGAGGAGCTCGACCGCGCCGTGGACGCGTTCGTCGAGGTCGCCAAGGCGCACGGCGTCCTGCACTGAGCGGTGGGCGGCGAGGCGAGCGTCAGTCGTCGAGCTCGTGTTCGCCGGCGCGCTGGGTCTTGAGGTACATCGCCTCGATGCGGTCGTGGTAGCGCTCGGCAATGACCCGGCGCCGAACCTTCATGGTCGGCGTCAGCTCGCCCTCCTCGAGCGAGAACTCGCGCGCCAGCACCGAGAAGCGGCGGATGCGCTCGTGCATCGGTACCTCGGCGTTGAGGGCCTTGATGACCGCGCCGATTGCCGCCTGGGTGCGGGGGTGCTCGGCCATCCCCAGGCGGTCGAGCCCCTTGACCCCCTGCTCCAGCAGGTGCTGCTCGAGGTTCTCGAAGTTCGGCACGATGAGCGCCACGAGGTAGGGGAACTTGTCGCCGATGAGCACCGCCTGAGCGACAAGGGGGGTGGTGCCGAGCCGTGCCTCGAGCGGCTGCGGCGCCACGTTTTTCCCCCCGGAGGTCACGATGATGTCCTTCTTGCGGTCGGTGATGAACAGGAACCCGTCAGCGTCGAGGTACCCGATGTCCCCGGTGTGCAGCCACCCCTCGCCGTCGATCGCCTCGGCGGTGGCCTGCGGGAGGTTCCAGTAGCCGCGCATGATGTTGGGGCCGCGGGCCAGGATCTCGCCGTCCGACGCGATCCGCACCTCCACCCCCGGCAGGACCGGCCCGACCGAACCGATCCGGTTGCGATGCAGGAGGTTCGTCGCGATGATCGGAGCCGACTCCGTGAGCCCGTACCCCTGCAGGATCGGCAGCCCGATGACGTCGAAGAACTCGGCGACCTCGCGCGCCAGCGGCGCGCCGCCCGAGATCGAGAACCGCAGCCGCCCCCCCAGCCGCTCCAGGACCTTCGAGAAGATCCGCGCCCGGGCGACCTTGAGCTGGCCGCGCGCGAACGCCGAGGCCCGCCCTCCCTGCCATTCGGCCTCGCGCACCTGCCGCCCCACCCGCAGCGCCCACTCGAACAGCCGGCGCCGGGCCCCGCCTTCCTGCTTCACCTTGCTGATGATCTTGATGTAGGAGCGCTCGAACAGGCGGGGCACCGAGGCGATGATGGTCGGGCGGATTTCCGGGAGCTGGGTGGGCACGCGCTCGATCGACTCCACGTAGTTGATCTGCGCCCCGGCACGGAAGAACACGTAGTCCACTGTTCGCTCGTACACGTGCGACAGCGGCAGGAACGACATCACGACGTCGGCATCGGTGATCGGGAACAGCGGGGTCGCCGACTCCACCTGGGAAATGAAGTTGCGGTGGGTCAGCATCACACCCTTCGGCTCGCCGGTGGTGCCCGAGGTGTAGATGAGGCTCGCGAGGTCGTCCTCGCCGAGCGGCGGGGGGACGAAGGCGGTCGGAGGCAGGGGGAGATCGGCGAGCGCCGGAACGCCAGGGTGGAGGCCGGCATCGAGGCCCACGACCCGCACCCCCCCGAGCCCTTCAGCGGCCTCGACCGCGATCCGGGCGCGCTCCTTGCCCGACACCAGCAGCAGCTTCGAGCCGGAGTCGGCCACGATGTAACGCACCTGCGAGGCGGGCAAGGTGGAGTACAGGGGCACGAGGACCGCCCCCAGGAGGTGACAGGCGAAGTCCACGACGTGCCACTCGGGGCGGTTCTCCGAGAACAGCGCGACCCGGTCCCCCGGCCGCACCTGCTGCTCGGCGAGGCGCGCCGCGCAGGCCCGGGTGGCCGCCTCGAACTCGCGCACCGTGACGGTCCGCCAGAGCTGGCCCGCCCGCATGCGCTGCAGCTCCCGGTGGGGCGGAAACGACGAAACCACGTACTCGAACAGATCTCGCAAGGTCTTCATGTCTGTGCGTCCCCCCGGGCACTCTGGCAGCGATTCTACGTTCCCCGGCCAGTGACGACAAGGAGGCAAGCGCCGCCATAATACCGGCATGGCAGAGAACGTGAGACTGGCACTCGCTCTTTCCTATCTCGGAGGGGGCTTCTGCGGCTGGCAGCGCCAGCCCCGGGGGCGCACCGTGCAGGGTGAACTCGAGGCGGCGCTGGCCCGCCTGTACGGCCGTGAGATCCGTGCCACCGGCGCGGGCCGGACCGACGCCGGGGTGCACGCCGCGGCGCAGGTGGCTCACGTCGACGTGCCGCCGGCGATCCCGCCGGCCGGGGTGCAGGCGGCGCTCAATACCTTCCTGCCGCCAGACCTGCGCGTCGTGGCGGCGCGCCGGGTGCCACCGAGCTTCCACGCCCGCGCCAGCGCTGTCGGCAAGCGATACTGCTACCGGCTGGCGTGGGGAGCGCCGCTCCCCCCCTGGGAGGCGCTGCGATGCTGGCTGCTGCCTTGCCGCCCCGACCTGCACGCACTCCTGGCCTGCCTCGAGCGCGTCCGCGGCACCCACGACTTCGCGGCGTTCGCGCTGGCCGGCCACAGCGGGCACGGCCGCCGCGGCACGACCCGCACGATCACGGCCGCCGTCCTGCGGGCGCGAGGCCGCCGTGCCAGCGTCGTGCTGGAGGGGGACGGATTCCTGCGCGGCATGGTGCGGAGGGTGGTGGGCGCGCTCGTGGAGGTGGGGCGCGGCGCCCGGTCGGAAGAGTGGTTTTCGGGTCTCCTGGCGGGGCCGGCCGACGGCCCGCCGGCCCCCACGGCGCCGGCTTGCGGGCTCACGCTCGAGAAGGTGCTGTACGGCCCGGGGCGTGCGCAGGCACATGCTAGACTTCCGCGGCCATGAAGGAGCTCGACCGGCTCGCTCCGCCCGGCACTCCCGAACGTGCCATCCTCGACGGTCTCGACCTCGCACGAATGCCCCGGCACGTGGCCATCATCATGGACGGCAACGGGCGCTGGGCGCGGCAGCGGGGGCTCCCGCGCGTCGAGGGCCATCGGGCCGGCATCAAGGCGGTGCGCGAGGCCGCCGAGACCGCTGCCCGGCTGGAACTCGAGGTGCTCACGCTGTACGCCTTCTCGACCGAGAACTGGAAGCGGCCGAGCTGGGAGGTCCGCACCCTCATGGGGCTGCTGCGCGAGTATTTGCAGCGCGAGCTCGACATCCTGGTCGACCACGGCATCCGCCTGCGCCCGATCGGCCGACTGGACGCCCTCGAGCCCGACATCCGGGAAGGACTGGCGCGGGCTGTCGAGGCCACGCGCGCCGGCACCGGTCTGACGCTGCAGGTGGCCCTCAACTACTCGGGGAGGGCCGAGCTCGAAGACGCGTTCCGCGCCGCGGCCCGCCAGGCGGCGGAGGGCCGGCTCGCCCCCGAGCGGATCGACGAGAGGTGGATCGCTGGCCAGCTCGCCACGGCGGGGGTGCCGGACCCCGACCTGCTGATCCGGACCTCCGGCGAGCTTCGCATCTCGAACTTCCTCCTGTGGCAAGTCGCCTACACCGAGCTGTTCTTCACGCCCGTCCTGTGGCCCGACTTCCGGGCCGCCGACCTGATCCAGGCGGTCGCCGACTACGCGCGCCGGGAGCGACGCTTCGGTGGCGTGCTGGAGCCGGGCGGCGAGCCCGACGACGACGAGGGCTGAGTGGGCGCCCGGGAGGCCTTTGCCGCCGTCGCCCTGCCCCTGGCGCTGGGCGCGATCTGGCTGCTCCCGTTCTGGGTCTACCTCGCCCTCATCTGGCTCGTTTCCCTGGCCGCCGCCGCCGAGCTCGTCGGCATGCTGCGCCGGCCCGAGCTGTCGGTGCCGCGGGTGCCGACCCTGGTGGCGCTCGGCGTGGCGCTGCCCGTGCTGTGGTGGCAGGGGCTTCCTGCTGCCGGTCCCCTGGTGGCGGCGGTGGTGCTGGTACTGCCCACCGTCTACCTGCTCGGGCGCTTCCCGGTCCCGGGGGCAGCGAGCGCCATGGCCATCTCGGTCTTCGCGGCCGTGTACTTCCTCGTCACCGGGGGCGCCATGGGGCTGCTGCGCACCGCCGTGGATCCCCAGCTCGGCTCCAGGATCGTGCTCCTGCACTGCCTCGTCGTGTGGGGGGGCGACAGCGGGGCCTACTACGTGGGGCGCGCGTTCGGCCGACATCGCATGGCCCCCGTGGTGAGCCCCAAGAAGACCTGGGAGGGGTTCGCCGGCGGGATCGCCCTCACCTTTTTCGGCGTCTGGTTCTGCCGGACGGTGTTCTTCCCCGAGCTGCCGTGGCGGCTGGGGCTGCTGCTCGCCGTGGTGCTGTCGGTGGCGGTTCCTCTCGGCGACCTCGTGGAGTCGCTCCTCAAGCGTGACGCCGGCACCAAGGATTCCTCCACTCTCATTCCCGGGCACGGCGGCTTCCTGGATCGCTCCGACTCCCTGTTCTTCGCCGCACCGCTCGTCCTCGCTCTCTTCCTCGTGGCAGGGCTTCCGCGGTGAAGCGCCTCGCCGTCCTGGGCTCGACCGGGTCGATCGGCACCTCCACGCTCGACGTGGTGGCGCGCTTTCCCGACCGCTTCGAGGTGGTGGCGCTGGCGGCCGGACGGAACCTCGAGCTGCTCGCCGAGCAGGCCAGACGCTTCCGCCCGCGCCTCGTGGCCACCGCCGACGAGGACGGCGCCCGCTGGCTGCGAGCCGAGCTGCCCGGCCTCGATGTGCTGGCCGGCGAGGCCGGGCGGGTGGCAGTCGCCACGCACCCGGACGTCACGGCGGTGGTGGGCGCGCTCGTCGGCGCGCTCGGCCTGGTCCCGACCTGGCACGCCCTCGAACTCGGCAGGGATGTGCTGCTCGCCAACAAGGAAACGCTCGTGGTGGCGGGCGCGCTGGTGATGGACCTGGCCCGCCGCACCGGGGCCCGCATCCTGCCGATCGACTCCGAACACAACGCTCTCCACCAGGCGCTCCGCGCCGCTGCGCCCGAGGCGGTGCGCCGCCTCGTCCTGACGGCCTCGGGCGGGCCGTTCCGCACCGTCCCGGCGGCGGAGCTGGAGCGGGTGACAGTGGAACAGGCGCTCGCTCACCCGACCTGGCGGATGGGCTCCAAGATCACCATCGACTCGGCGACGATGATGAACAAGGGGCTGGAGATCATCGAGGCGCACCACCTCTTCAGCGTCGGCGAGGAGCGCATCGAGGTCATCGTCCACCCCGAAAGCCGCGTTCATTCGCTGGTCGAGTTCGTGGACGGCACGCTCATCGCCCAGCTCTCGGTCAACGACATGCGGTTCCCGATCCTCTACGCCCTGGCCTACCCCGAGCGCCTGCCGTCGCCGATCGGCTTTCTGGATCTCGTGGAGGTGGGAGCGCTGACGTTCGAGCGCGCCGACGAGCGCCGCTTTCCGGCCCTGCGCCTGGCCCGCGAGGCGTTGCGCGCTGGCGGCGGCATGCCGGCGGTCATGAACGCCGCCAACGAGGTGGCGGTCGAGGCGTTCCTCGCCCGCCGGTTGCGCTTTGCCGACATCGCACGGGTGGTGGAGGAAGTCATGGCGAAATCCGCGTCGGGACGCCACGTCCTGGGCACTCTCGACGACGCCCTCGCCGCCGATGCCGAGGGGCGAGAGCTGGCGGCGCGGGTGGTCGCGAAATGGCGGCCGCCCGCCGCGGGTTGACCCAAGACGGTGCAGGTGGGCTCATGTCTTACGTGATCAACGGTCTCTCGCTCATCGTGGTGCTCGGCGTGCTGGTCTTCCTGCACGAGGGCGGGCACTTCCTCGCCGCGCGGGCGGTGCGCGCCCGCGTCAGCGTCTTTTCGCTCGGCTTCGGCAAGCGCCTGTTCGGCTTCTCGCGCGGCGGCACCGACTACCGGGTCAGCCTCATCCCGCTCGGGGGGTACGTGCGCATCCACGGGCTGGGGCCGGACGAGTCGGACGTGGTGGGGGCCGAGGCCGCGCCGGAACCGCTGCTGCCCAGGCCGCACCGGGCCGCCATCCTGCTCGCCGGGCCCGCCGCCAACCTCGTCTCTGCCGTTCTTTTCCTGACCCTCGCCTACGTCATCGGGGTGCCGGTCCCGGCGTGGCAGGACACGAGGCCGGAAATCGCCTGGGTCGATCCCTCCTCGCCAGCGGCGCAGGCGGGCCTGCTGGCGGGCGACGTGGTCGTCGAGGTGGACGGCCGGCCGGTCAAGACCTGGCGCGAGCTGGAGTTGTCGACCTGGACCTCGCCCGGCCGCGCCCTCACCGTGCGCTTCCTGCGCGGCGGCGAGGAGCACAGCGTCTCGCTCACGCCGCGCTCGATCACCAGCTACGAGCTGGGGTACTCGGGGATCGCGCCGCCACTGCCGGCCGAGATCCACTCCCTCATGCCGGGCAGCGCCGCCGAGCAGGCCGGGCTGCGCGTCGGCGACCGCATCGTCTCGGTGGACGGAGTGCCGGTGCGGCACTTTTACGATCTCCTCAAGTACGTGAGTGCGAGCCCGGGGCGTGAAATCACCCTCGGCGTCGAGCGCGGCGGCCAGCGCCTCGAAATCAGGGCCACCCCGCGCGACATGGACGGCCAGGGCAAGCTCGGCATCCCGGCTCCCGACCCCACGGTGGTCCGCCGCCTGGGGCCGCTCGCCGCGCTCGCCGAGGCGGGGCGCGAGAGCGTCCGCATCACGCGCGAGACGTTCATCGTCCTCGGCCGCATGATCTCGGGCCGCGCCTCTCTCAAGCAGATGTCGGGGCCGATCGAGATTGCGCGCTTTTCCGGGCAGGCGGCCCGCCGGGGCGTCGAGCAGTTCATCTGGCTGCTGGGCATGATTTCCCTGCAGCTCGCGATCTTCAACTTGCTGCCGATCCCGGTCCTGGACGGGGGACACCTGGCGATCACGGCGTTCGAGACCGGGATCCGCCGGGACCTCTCGATCCGCGCCAAGGAACGCATCCTCACCGTCGGTTTCTGGCTCATCGTCGGGCTCATGGTGGTGGTGCTCTACAACGACCTGGCCAAGAACATGGGGTGGGACGGCTGGCTCCCGGGGCGCGCCCGCGCCACCCCCACCGCCACCCCCGCCCCAGGTCAGTGACCGGCGGGCCGGGCGCAGAAGCCAGGCGCGGACCTCACCGCTTCCGCCGACGCTGCCCGGCGCAGGGCTGCCAGCCGCGGAGGCGGCTGAGGGCCTCGCGCACGTTCGCGTTGTCGTCGCCGGGAGGAATCTCGACAACCAGCGGCGCCGCGGCGGCCCGCTCGTCGGCGAGGAATTCCCTGAAGAAACGCTCCCCGAGCCGGCCTTCGCCCGGAGCGGCGTGGCGGTCCCGCCGGCTGCCCAGCTCACTCGGGGTGTCGTTGCCGTGCCAGAGGTGCGGCGCCGGCCGCGCCCAGGTCTCGCCCACCTCGTCGAGCAACCGCGGCCATCCGTCGCCCCGCAGGTCGTAGCCAGCCGCCCACATGTGGGCGAGGTCGAGGCACAGGCCGACGCTCTCGGGCCGGCACCCGGCGGCGAGCCGGGCCAGCTCGCCGGGGGTGGTGCCGACCTGGCCTCCGGCGCCGGCGGCTCCCTCGACGAGGACCCGGGCCGCGCCGCTGCCCGCCTGCTCGACCGCCGCCGCGAGAGCATCACGGCACCGGCTGACCGCAGCCTCACGATCTCCGCCCACCCCGGCCGAGCCGGGGTGCAGCACGACACCTGCCAGGCCGAGACGCCCCGCTCGCTGCAGCTCCTCGACCAGGACCCGGCGCGAGCGCTCGCGCAGCTCCTCGTCCTCGGCCGCCAGGTTGAGCAGGTACGGGGCGTGGGCGAAGCAGCGCCCGTCGAGGCCCGCTGCCGCACTGGCCCGCGCGAACCGCTCGGCCTCGCCGGGGTCGGCGGCGGTAGCGGCCCATCGCCCGGGAGGGCGCAGGAAGACCTGGAGCGCCTCGCAGGTCGCCGAAGGCGCGGCCTCCGCCGCCCGCCACACGCCTCCCGCCGCCGAAAGGTGCGCGCCCAGCTTCATCACGGCAGGTATGGTACCCTCCCCGGCCGTGAAGGCAGCTCGCCTGTTGCAGGGGTGCGCCGGCATCGTGGGGTTCGCCGTGGGCGCCGCGCTCGCCGTCTGGGTGGTGCTGTGGATCAGCCTGCGCTCCTCGGCCGTCCGGGTGCCCTCGGTGGTGGGCCAGGACCTCGGTACGGCCGCGGCCACCCTCGCGAGCGTCGGGCTAGTCGCGCGCGTGCAGGACGGTGTCTTCAGCCCGGAGATGGGGATCGGCCGGATCGCCGTGCAGCGCCCCGGCCCCGGGCTGCAGCTCAAGCGTGGCGCGTCCGTCCTGCTCTACCCGTCGCTCGGCGAGGAGGTGCGGCGCGTGCCGGACTTGCGCGGGCTTCCCCTCACGCTCGCCCAGGCCGAACTCGAAAGTGTCGGCCTGTCCATCGACCGCCTTTGCGAGATCGAGGGCGAGAGCGACAGCGTGACAGTGATCGGGCTCTCGCCCGCCGCTGGCACGCAGGTTGCATCGGGATCAGGCGTGACGCTGCTCGTCAACCGCATCCCGCGGCAACGTCGTTTCGTCATGCCTGACCTTTACGGCGCCAGCGAGGAAGCCGCCTCGCGAGTGGTGCGGGCGCTGGGGTTCCAGCTCGCTGCCGTCCAGCCGGTCCCCTACCCGGGCGTGCCGGCCGGCATCGTGCTGCGACAGAGCCCGCCGGCCGGCGAGGCGGCGGCGGAGGCCGCCGTGGTCGCCTTGTGGGTGAGCCGGTGAGCGCGGTGCTGGTCGCCCCTTCGCTGCTTGCGTGCGACCTCGCGCGGGTGGCCGAGGAGGTCCGCGACGTCGTCCAGGCCGGAGCCGACAGGCTGCATTTCGACGTCATGGACGGCGTGTTCGTGCGCAACCTGACGTTCGGGCCCGGGCTGTGCGCGGCGGTCCGTCGCCACACCTCGCTGCCGCTCGACGTGCACCTGATGGTCGCAGATCCCGACCCGCTCATCGAGCCGTTCGCCGCCGCCGGCGCCGACCTCCTGTCGGTCCACGTCGAGACCGTCACCCATCTCCAGCGGACACTGGCGCGCGTCAGGGGACTCGGGGTCAGGCCGGGGGTGGCCCTCAACCCGGCCACGCCGCTGGCCGTCCTGGACGAGCTGTGGCCGTGGATCGACTTCGTTCTGCTGATGACCGTGAACCCCGGCTTCGGCGGCCAGAGCCTCATCCCGGCCTGCCTCGACAAGCTCGCGCGGCTGCACCGGCTGGCCCGGGAGCACGGCTGGCCCGGGGAGATCGCGGTCGACGGCGGGGTCGAGGCCGCCAACGCCGCGCGGTTGCGCGAGCTGGGTGCCGATGTGCTGGTCGCCGGCACCGCCGTGTTCGGCCAGAGCGACCGGCGAAGTGCCATTGCGGCACTGCGGGGAGAGAGCCGATGAGACGATTCGTGTGGCTGGCGCTCGTGCTGGCGCTGGCGAGCTGCAAGAGCACCCGCAACCCCGAGCAGGAGTTCTTCGAGAAGGTCAGCCAGCTCACCAAGGAGGAGCTCCTCGCCAAGGGCGACGCGCTGGCGGAAAAGCGGCGGTGGGAGGAGGCGCGCAAGCACTACTCCTTCCTTGCCGACTCGTTCCCCAACGACCCCCTCGGGCGGCGCGCCGCCCTCAAGGTGGCCGACACCTTCTTCGCCCAGAGGGATCTCGAGAGCCTCACCGAGGCGCAGCTCCGCTACCGGGACTTCTCCAACCGCTTCCCCTCCGACCCGGCCCGGGCGTACGCCCTCCTGATGCTCGGCAAGTGCAGCTTCCAGCAGCACCGCGGCCCACAGCGCGATCTCGGGCCGGTGCGCGAGGCGGCCGCCTCGTTCAGGTTGGTGATGGAGCTGTTTCCGGACTCGCCGGAAGCCAGGGAAGCCGCCGAGCTGTATCAGCGCTGCCGCGAGGACCTGGCCGCGCACGAACTCGAGGTGGCGCGCTTCCACGCCCGCGTGCAGGCCTGGGAAGGCGCCTGGCAGCGGCTCACCTACCTCCTCGCGACGTACCCCGAGACCCTCGCGGCGCGCGAGGCCGAACCGCTGCTGGCCGAGGCCAGGCGGATCCGCGGCGAGGAGCCGGCCGCGAACCCGGCGACGGCCGAACCGACACCGGCGCCTGACCCGCGGTGACGCACCGCACAACCACCTGCCGCTGCAAGCATTGACGTGCATGTGTGTGATGCGCTATTTTGGGGATGGAGTAAGCACACCGATGCCGAAGGGGAGAGCTGCCATGCGCTCTGCAATGATCGCGATCCTGGTCACGCTGTGTGTCGGCTGGGCTGCGGCTCAGGGAGCGGTGAATCCACCGCCGCGTCCTCTCCACAAGATTGGAGATCACTGGACTCCATACGAGCCGCCGACGGAGCTGCCCGCCGACGCCCAGGTCTACATCATTCAGCCTGGTGACACGCTCTGGGCGCTGGCCAAGCAGTTCCTCGGCGACCCCTACCTGTGGCCCCAGCTGTGGGAAAAGAACACCTACATCCGGGACGCGCACTGGATCTACCCGGGCGATCCGCTGATCGTCGGCGTCAAAAGCGAGGTCGCCCCGCCGGCCGAGCCCGTCCCGACGACCGGCGGCGCGGGCGGGGCCGCGGAGCCGACCCCCTGGGGCGAGCCGGGCGGCGGCGAGGAGGCGGAGATCCCCCTCGAGGACGAGACGACCGGCCTGGGCGGCAAGCTCGTGACGATCGGCACGGAAGACGACGTCTACTGCTTCGCCTACCTCGAGGCCGAGAACGCCAAGCCCACCTTGACGATCTTCTCGGCCGAGCAAATCGACTTCCAGGAGGACTTCTCGACCGGCGACATCGTTTACGTGTCGGGCGGCGAGGCCGAGGGCGTGAAGGCCGGGCAGGAGTACTTCGTGAACGTCCCCGTGCGCAAGCTGCGCCATCCCCACACGCGGGCCACGCTGGGCCTGGTGATGCGCCAGCTCGGCCGAGTGAGAATCCTGTGCACCCAGGAGCACACCTCGACGGCCGAGGTCCTGGCCTCCTGCGACGCCATCCCGCTCGGCGCCTGGCTGGCGCCGTACGAGCCGTACCCGCTGCCGATGGCCGTGCTGACGGCGCCCACGCAGCGCTGCGACCCGCCCAGCGACAAGACCAAGGGTGCGGTCATTTACGCCCGCGACGACGCCGAGAGCTTTGCCGCCGACCACATGGTCCTCATCGACCTGGGTGAAGCCGACCAGGTGGAGCCCGGAACGATCTTCACCATCTTCCGCGAGAACAAGGTGGAGGGCGCTCCCCGCTTGCTCCTCGGCGAGCTGGCGGTGCTCCTCACCGGCGACCACTGGGCGACCGGCAAGATCCTGTCGTCGACGGGACCGCTCCGCGTCGGTGATCGAATCGAGCTGAAGTGAGCGCCGAGCCCGCCCCGGCGGCTCGCGCAGGGGAGCTCCGCGAGCTCGGTGATGCGCTGACGCGCATCGCCGGCGCGCTCCTCGATCGCGGCGTGCTCCTCCAGGAAGCGGTGGACGCCTTCGAGCTGCGGTTTCTGCAGGCCGCGGTGCAGAGGCACGCGGGCAACCTGTCTCGCGCCGCGGCCGAGCTCGGCATTCACCGCAACACGCTGCGCTCGAAGCTGCAACGCAACGGCCGCCGCGCCCGTTGATGGCGGATCGACGCGCCGGAGTCGCCCTGTGGGCGGCGTTCGTACTGGGCATGACCCTGGTGTGGCTCGCCAGCTCGCCGCCCCCACGACAGCCCGAGGCTGCGGATCCCGTTTTCGGCGGCTGGCGGGATCTCGTCGATCACCAGCGGGCTCACACGCCGCCGGACCACGAGGAACTCGTGCTGGCTGCCGCTGCCCGCAACAGCCTCGATCCGCTGCTGGTCCTCGCCTTGATCGAGGCGGAGTCGGGCCACCAGCCCGGTCTCGTCTCGCCGCGCGGGGCGGTGGGGCTGATGCAGATTCGCCCCGAGGTGGCAGCTTGGGCGGCGCTGCCGCACGTCGCCGACCCGGCCATCAACATCGAAATCGGCTGCCGGTTCCTCGCCTGGCTCCTCGACGGCTTCGGAGGCGACGTGCAGCTGGCGCTGGCCGCCTACAACGCCGGGCCGGCAGCGGTCCGCCGCTGGGGAACGCTGCCGCCCTACCGCGAAACTCGCCGTTTCATCTCGAGAGTTGCCGAGGCGTACGAGCGGCTGGCCGGCCGGCCGATGCCGGCCCGTCACCCGCGGGTGGTGGACTCACGGCGCCTGTGAGTCGTCGTCTTTCTTCCCCGACGCGCTGCGCAGCGAGTCCCGAAAGTTCCTGATCCCCTCCCCGATGCCGCGACCGAGCTGAGGAAGCTTGCTGGCGCCGAAGATGATGACGACGATCAGCAAGATGAGCAAGAGCTCCTGGAAGCCAAAGGAACCGAGCATGAAGGCGGCCTCCCGCAGGCATTATAGCGACTTGCCGCGCCACGGGTTGCCTGGGAGAATCGCCTGGCCCGGCGTGTCGGGCGGGGGAGTCGACCATGGGCCGGTCTGCCGACCGTCTCCACAACCTGGTCGGAGCGACTCGCTCCGAGATCGCGGCATGGCTCGCGGACATCGATCCGCGGCCGTACCGGGCCGAGCAGGTGTACCAGTGGGTGACGCGCCGTCTTGCCGCCTCGCTCGACGACATGACCGACCTGCCAAAGTCGCTGCGAGCGTCGCTCGCGGCCCGGCTCGCGGTGTGGGACCCTGCCGTCGTCGACTCGATCGAGGCCCCGGACGGCACGGTGAAGCTGGCGCTGGCTTTCGACGACGGGGCGATCGTCGAGGCGGTGGTGATGCCCATGGAGGGCCATGCCACGGTGTGTCTGTCGTCGCAGACCGGCTGCGCCGTGGGGTGCAGGTTCTGCGTCACCGGGGCCCTCGGCGCCGGCCGCAACCTGACCGGAGGCGAGATCTTCGGCCAGTACCGGGCGATCGTGCGCCACGCCTCGCTGGGCGGGCGTCCGCTCAACGTCGTGTTCATGGGCATGGGCGAACCGATGCTCAACCTCGACGGGCTCACGAGGTCGCTCGAGCTGCTGGCCGAGACCGTGAGCCCGCGGCGGATCACGGTCTCGTCGAGCGGCATCGTCCCCGGGCTCGAGCGCCTGGGGCGCCTCGCTCGCCGGCCGAACCTGGCGGTCTCCCTCAACGCCACGACTCAGGAGCAGCGGCGCCGGCTCATGCCCGGGGCGGCGCGCTGGCCGCTGTCCGAGCTGCTGGCGGCACTGCGCGCCTACCCGCTCGAGAGAGGCCGCCGCATCACGATCGAGTACGTGCTCATCGACGGGATCAACGACTCGCTCGAGGACGCCCGCCGGCTGCCGGTTCTGCTGCGAGGTCTCCCGGTGAAGGTCAACCTCATTCCGCTCAACTCCGATGACACGTACCTCGCCGACTTGCGGCCCCCCGGCGAGGAGCGGATCGATGCCTTCGCCGCTCAGCTCGCGGCGGCCCACCTCAACGTGACCGTGCGCTGGAGCAGGGGCCGCGAGGTGGGTGCGGCCTGCGGCCAGCTTCGCGGCCGGCTCCTCACTGCCGGGCCATGACGGCCGCGCTCCACATGCGGCCGGCCTCGGTGCGGTCGCGGCGATACGAGTAGTGGTGCGGGGAGCACGCCGTGCACGGCCCGAGCACCTCGACGGTTTCCACCCCGAGGTTGCGCAGCCGGGCGGCCGCAAAGGCGGCAAGGTCCACTCGCCTCTCGACGCACCACGGCGGCCCCGCCTCCACCAGCCGGGCGAGGGCGGTCGTGACCTCGCTCCCGACCTCGTAATGGCACGGTCCCACCCCGGGGCCGATGAACGCCACGAGCTCCCGGGGGGCGACCCCCAGCTCGTTGGCGAGCCGACCCACGGCCCGTCCCAGGATGTCCGCGGCGAGGCCGCGCCAGCCAGCGTGCAGCATCGCGACCGCACCGCCTCCGGCCAGCGCCACCGGCAGGCAGTCGGCGTTGCGCACGACCAGCGCGACGTCCGCTTCGGCCGTGATGAGGCCGTCGCAGGTACCTACGCAGCGCGAGCTGCCAGGTGGCGCGCCGGAGCCGGAATACAGGTAGGTGAGTGAGCCGTGCTGCTGCATCGCGTACAGCGCCGCCACCTCCCGCCCCAGCGCCTCTCCGAGCGCCAGGCGCGCCGCTTCTGCAAGTTCCAGCTCGCTCGCGCCCGGCCGCGAGGCGCGGGCGTCCGCGAAGCAGATCAGCGCCTCCCCCGCTCGCCTGAACAAGAGACCTTCGGGCATCGTCGTGTCCATGCGCCATGCTACACTCTCCTCCCGGAGGATGCTTGAAACTGCAAGTGGTCGTGGGTGTTAGACAGGCCCCTGCCGGTCGTTGGCGCGCCGCGCCGGGCGCCGGGAGGGGGTGTGGTTCCCCCCTGCCCGCGGGGAGGAGGGTGTGATCCGGATGGAGGCCGTGGTCAAGTCGTACCACGGCCGCCCGGCGTTGCGCGGGATCACCACCCACATCGAGCGCAGCGAGTTCGTCTTCCTGACCGGTCCCTCGGGCGCGGGCAAGAGCACGTTCCTGCGCCTCCTGTATCGGGCCGAGCTGCCCGACGCCGGGCGCATCGTCGTCGACGGCTTCGACCTCGCCGAAATGCCGCGCCGCCAGATCCCCGACTTCCGGCGCCGCCTCGGTGTCATCTTCCAGGACTTCAAGCTGCTGCGCCGGCGGACGGTGGGCGAGAACATCTCTTTCGTGCTGTCGTTGCTGGATCTCCCGGAGCGCGAGCAACAGCGACGCGCCTACCTCGCCCTCAAGCAAATGGGGTTGCAGAACCGCCTCGGCGCCCTGCCCGACGAGCTGTCCGGAGGAGAGCAGCAGCGGGTGGCCATCGCCCGCGCCCTCGTCCTCCAGCCCGACCTCATCCTGGCCGACGAGCCCAGCGGCAACCTCGACACGGAGCGCGGCCACGAACTCATGGAGCTGCTCAAGTCGATCAACTACCAGGGCACCACGGTGCTGGTCGCCACCCACGACCGCGGACTCATCGAGGCTCACCCGGCCCGTACGCTCGTGCTCGATCGCGGCGCGCTCGTCCGCGACGCCTGGGGATTGACGCCGTGAACCGGCACGGCTGGCGGGAGGTGCAGCGGCAGGTCCGGGAGTCGGGCGCTCCCGGCGGCGTTGCCATCCTCATGGTGGCCGTCGCCACGGCATGGGGCGGCCTCCTCCTGACCGTGCATCGCTGGGTCGAGCACGACCTCCTCGGCCGCCGCCAGAACTCGAGCGTGGTGGCGGTGCTCCGCGCGCCGGATCAGGCCGACTCGCTCGCCAGCGCGCTCGCGGCGCGCCCGGGCACGCTCCGCTGGACGCTCGCCCGACCCGCCACGGTGCGGCAGGAGCTGGCGGAGTGGTTTCCCGAACTGGCCACGGTCCTGCTCGCTCTCGACGAACCCAGCTTCCCGGCGCTGCTGAAGATCGAGGCCGACCCGGCCGCGGCCGGGGAACTCGTCGCGTGGCTGGCGGCCCGGCGCGAGGTGGCCGTCGTGCAGAGTTCGGCGCAGTGGCAGGCCCGGGTTGAGCAGGCGCTGGGAAGGGTGGTCGCGGTCGGCTTCGTGCTCGCGTCGGTGCTGCTCGCCGGCTGCTTCCTCGTGGTGCTGCTGGTGGTTCGGCTGCTGGTGCTCGACCACGCCGACGAGATCGCCATCATGCGCCTGATCGGGGCGAGGGAGCGCGACATTCGCCTTCCGTACGTGACGCTGGGGCTGGTCCTGGGCTGCACGGGCGGACTGCTCGGCGTGCTGGCGCTGGCGATCCTCGAGATGTCGCTGCGATCGGTGCTGCCCGCCATCGCTCCGGAGGCGTGGGTGCTGGCGGCCATGCCGCTGGTCGGAGCGGCCGCAGGAGCCGGTGGCGCGGCGCTCGGGCTGGTCGCCATCCCTCGCGAGCCCTGACGGCGTGTGCTGCCCCAGAAGGGGTCAGGACTGGATCATGGGCGTGACGCGGCGCAGGAACTCGCCGGCCTTGTCGCCGCCCTCGAGCAAGGAGATCGCCCGCGCCAGCCGGTCCACGAGCCCCTGGATCGATTCCAGGCCGCGTCCCGCCTCGAGCTCGGACCGCGTCTGCCGGTACTGCTTCTCGACCGCGAGCGAGCCGGTCAGGCCGACACACTCGTCGGCCACCTTGCGGATGTTGTCGGCCAACGCCACGAGGGTGCGGAGCGACGGCCCGGCCGGCGCGGCCTGGACCGGCGCCGCCTTCTCCTCCGGCGACCGCAGCCCGATCAGGCCCGAGGTGACGAGCCCGTACAGGACCTTGCAGACGTCGAACGCGGACAGCGCGGTCAGTTCCTCGAGCTTCTTGATGCTCGTCTGGCCGTCGATCTTGGTGACGATCGTCCACTCCTGCGGCGAGAGCGTGATCTGGTCGTGGCCCGGCTCGCGCGGCAGGAAGTACGGCACCATCTCCATCGAGGGGATCTTGCGCTGCAGCACGCGCCACTCGTCCATCCGGCGCGCGGCTTCCATCATGAGGCTCGTGTTCGACTTGTTGATCGTGACCTGATCCGACTCGACGTTGGCGGTGAAGATGAACTGCCCCCGCCGCCAGGTCGCCATCTCGTAAATGGCGTACTCGCCGCGCAGCCGGCCGGCGATGGCGTCGGTGATCTGGCCGTCACGCAGGAAGATCTTGCCGTCGGAGCCCTCGGCGGACAGGGTGAACACACCGGTCTTGCCCGAGACGCTCACCAGCTGGATGACGTCCGGGAGAGCGATGTCAGCGAGCGAACCTTGAAGTGCCATGGTCGTTCAGTCTTCCTGCTCCGCCGTCAACTGTATCGCACACCACCCGCCGGGGGGAAGGCCGCCCGCCCCCCGCCTGCCGTGAAAACGGGTTTCCCCGGCTTTGCCTGCCATCCAAGGCCCCCCGTCCCCTCGTTTCTGCGTGCTCGCTTCGCAAGCTCCGGCTCCGGCTTGACGCCGCACAGCTTACACAGCGCCCACCGCAGCGTCAAGCCACGACGCCGCCGGAGCGCAGGTGGCAGAGCGCCACGGCCAGGGCGTCGGCCGCATCGGCCGGCGGAGGCGTGGACGCCCCGAGGTGCCGGCTCACGACATAGGCCACCTGCCGCTTCTCGGCCCGCCCGTGGCCGACGATCGCCGCCTTCACTCGCGCCGGCTCGTAGTCGACGACCGGGCCGCCCCAGCGCCCCAGGGTGGCGAGCAGCGCGCCCCGGGTCTCGGCGAGCGCCAGCGCAGCCTTCGGGAACCGTGCCGCGAACGGCGTCTCGACCGCCACCACGTCGGGCTGCAGCGCTGCCAGGAGCGCCTCGAGTTCGACCGCGAGTCCCGCCAGGACCTGCGACCGTGCAGCCCCCCGGCGACCATGGATACACCCCCAGGAGGCCGCGCGCAGCACCCGCGCGTCGCCGTCCAGAAACCCCCAGCCGGTGGTCCGGGAGCCGGGGTCCAGGCCCAGCACCCGCAACTACCCGGCCTCGAGCATGGATGCGTCGATGTCGAAGTTGGCCCAGACGTTCTGGACGTCGTCGTGGTCCTCGAAGACCTCCATGAGGCGGATCATCTGCTCCGCCCGCTTGTCTTCGAGCCGCACCTGCGTGGTTGGAACCATCTCGATCTTGGCCTGCTCGACCGCAAAGCCGCGGGCCTCGAGCGCCGACTTCACCGCATGGAGCTCCTCGGGCGCGGTGTAGATCTCGAACAGTTCTGGGTCGTCGGCGAAAAAGTCCTCCGCACCGGCCTCGAGGGCCGCCTCCATGACCGCGTCCTCGCTCCCGGCTGACTTCGGCACGATCAGATAGCCCTGTTTCTTGAAAAGGAAGCCCACGCAGCCGGTCTCCCCGAGGTTGCCGCCGTGCTTGGTGAACAGGTGCCTGAGCTCCGCAGTCGTGCGATTGCGGTTGTCCGTCAGCACCTGGAGCATCACCGCCACGCCGCCCGGCCCGTAACCCTCGTAGTAGACCTCCTCGTACGACACGCCGGGCAGCTCGCCGGTGCCCCGCTGGATGGCCTTCTGCATGGTGTCGCCGGGCATGTTGGCGGCCTTCGCGGCGGCGATCGCGGTGCGCAACCGGGCGTTGGAGGTCGGGTCGCCCCCACCCTCGCGCGCCGCGGTCGTGAGCTCGCGGATGATCTTGGTGAAGAGCTTGCCTCGCTTGGCGTCGAGCTTGCCCTTCTTGTGCTTGATGGTGCTCCACTTGTTGTGACCGGACATGCATGACCCCCGACGGCGCGTGGCGCTCCGCCGGAGCGAATTGTACACCGCCGACAGCGCCCGCGGTTGCGGCTGCGGCAAGGCGCGCGCACCGCAGGCGGCGGTCTCGATCCGGGAGCGCCGCACCCGGACTATTGACTTGACGGGACGCTCCCACCACAATGGCGATGATGCTTCGGCAGGACCCGGCGGAGGTATGAGCCAGACCTTACTCCTTCTTGACTACGAACCGCGAACGGTGGCCAGGGTCACCGAGTCCCTGGCTCCCCTCGGCTACGAACTGGTGACCGCCAAGGACGTCGACGCGGCCGTCAACGCCTGCGCCAAGCAAGAACCCAAGGTCGTTCTCATCACCTCGGTGCTGCCTCGGTTGAAGGTCGAGGACGCGATCACCCAGCTCCGCGCCCGCGCAGGCCTTCGGAGCACGCCGTTTCTCGTGCTGATGAGCGGGTACAGCGGCCAGGACGCCGCGGCCGACGCGGCTCGGCTCGGCGCTCAGGACATCATCGGCAAGCCCTTCTCCAACGAGCAGCTGCTCTCCAAGGTCAAGGCGCTTCTCCAGCGGGCCAGGAGCGAGGGGGGCGGCGTGAGCCCCGACACTCGCGCCGACGTGCTGGAGGCGTTGCGCCGCAGTGCCGGCCTCACCAGGGACAGCGGTACCGTGACCTCCGAGGAGCTGTTCGGCGACCTCATCGCCGACGAGGGCGAGCCGGGGCCGGCCGATACACAGCGCATCACGGTCACACCTGCCGTCAAGCCATCGCAGCCGGCGCCGGCAGCCACGGTGAGGGCGGCAGCCCCGCCGGCCGCCCCCGCCGCTCGAGCGCCGAAGCCTATCGAGCCCGACACCGCCGTGGAGCGCGTGCTCGAGACCACGTTGGCGGATGTGCGGACCCAGCCCACCAAGAGCAAGGTGCGCGAGGACACGAACGGTGCCTCGGTCGACGCCCTGCTCTCGCAGACCCTGTCAGGGCTCGACGTGAGGGTTCCGCAGGCGCCCAAGCCCGCGCCCCCGCCGCCGGCGCCGGTGCCCGAGCCCAGGCCGGCGCCCAAGGCCGCACCCCCGAAGCCGCCCCAGCCGGCGAAACCGGCACCGCCCGCCCCGGTCAAGCCCCCTGTTGCGCCGCCGGAAGCGGTCCCGCCGGAGAGGGTCGGAACCCCGTTCGGACAGTACGACCTCATCGAGCCGATCGCCACCGGCGGGATGGCCGAGGTCTTCAAGGCCCGCATGCGCGGCGTCGAGGGGTTCCAGAAGATCGTGGCGATCAAGCGGATCCTGCCGCACCTGACGGACAACGACGAGTTCGTCACGATGTTCATCGACGAGGCCAAGCTGGCGGCCCAGCTCCAGCACCCCAACATCATCCACATTTACGACCTCGGCAAGCTGGAGCGGTCGTACTACATCGCGATGGAGTACATCGACGGCCGCGATCTCCGCTCGATCCTCCGCATGCTCGAGGAGAAGGAGCGGCGCCTCCCCCTCGGCCTGGCGTTGTTCATCGCCTCCCGCCTCGCTGCGGCGCTCGACTACGCCCACCGCAAGCGCGACCTGCAGGGGCGCGACATGGTGCTGGTGCACCGCGACGTGTCGCCGCAAAACGTCCTCATCTCCTACGACGGCGACATCAAGCTCTGCGATTTCGGCATCGCCAAGGCCGCTTCCAAGGCTTCCCACACCCGCGCCGGCGCGCTCAAGGGCAAGCTGCAGTACATGTCGCCGGAGCAGGCCTGGGGAAAGGATCTCGACCTGCGCTCGGACATCTTCTCGCTCGGCCTCGTGCTGTACGAGATGTTGACCGGCCGCAAGGCGTTCGCGGGAGACTCCGAGCTTTCGATCCTCGAACAGGTCAGGTCGCCCCGCATCACCCCGCCGCGCGACATCGACCCGGCGATCCCGCCGGAAGTCGAACGCGTGGTCATGAAGGCGCTCAAGGAAAACCGCGAGGAGCGCTACCAGACCGCCGGTGAGCTGGCAGCGGACCTCAACAACATCTTGCAGTCGATCCGCCCCGCCCCGGGCGCCAGCGAGCTGGGGGCGTTCCTGGCCGAGCTCCAGGGCCGGGAGAGGGCCACCACTGGCGTGGTGGCGCCTGCCCCGCGCCCGGCGGCCGTGCCGCAGCCGCCTCCGCCGGCACCCCCGGCGGCCCCGGCGGCCAAGCCCAAACCGGCGCCCGCGCCGGCCGCCCCTGCGGCGCCGCGCGTGCCGAGCCTCGAGATCTCGCAGGTCGTGGCGCCGCAGCGCCGGATCCCGGTGGGCCTCGTCGCCGGCGCGGCCGTGGTCGTGATTGCCGTGGTCCTGGCGGTCCTCTTCCTGTCCCGCGAACGCAAGCCGGCCCCGGCGCCGGACGTCTCGCAGGTCGTCCAGGAGGCGATCAGCAGCATGCAACTCACGCCCACCCCGGCGGCCGAGCCGGAGCAGCCGACCCCGCCGCCGGCCCCCACCCGGGCGGTCCCGGTGGCCGTGGTGCCCACCCCCGCACCGGCAGTGGCGACCCGAGCTCCGGCTGCGGCGCCGACCGAGGCCCCGCCGCCGACCCAGGCTGCGCCGCCTCCGCCCACGGCCACGCCGGTCACGCCGCCCACCCCGACCCCCGTTCCCGAGGTCGTGCCGACCCCGGCACCGGTCGCCACCCGCCCGCCGCTGGCGGCGGAACAACCCACCGTGCGGACCGGCGATCTCGTCGAGCTGACACCCGACGTCACCCCGCCCGAGGCGCTGAGCAGGCCCATGCCGCCGTATCCCCCCGTGGCCCGGCGGCAGTCGATCCCGCCCCGGGGCGTCGTGATTCTCGACGTCCTCGTCGACGAAAACGGGGCTGTTGCGGATGTCAAGGTTCTGCGCGGCATGCGCTCCCAGATCTTCGACAACGCCGCCGTGGAGGCGGTGCGCGCCTGGCGTTTCAAGCCCGCCACCAAGAACGGGGTGCGGGTCAAGGTTCATACGACGCAGACCATCACTTTCAGTCCCTAAGGGAGGAGCCGACATGGCGGTGCTAAACGAGCAACAGCGGAAGTTCTACGAGGAAACTCGCCGGGTGACCAAGCAGGAGATCTCCGACCTGGAGAACCAGATCCAGGAAGAGCTCCAGCGCGTCAAGCAGCGGATCGCCGAGCTGCAGAACGCGCAGAAGGCGGCCCGCCAGATGTACGACGCCGCCTGCCAGCGCCTCGGCATCCCCAACGACCTCGAGGAGAGCGGGAGCGAGTGAGCTGAGGTTCCCGCGCATCTCGGCGCCGCGGGCCCACACCACCTGGTGTGGGCCTTTTGCTCTCGCTCTCGCAGCCGCCGCTGCCGCCCTGGCCGGCTCGCCGCCGCTCGCCGACCAGCTCGGGCGCCCCTTGGCGGGGCGGCCGGTGGCGCGGGTGCTTGCGTTGGCTCCGGACGTCACCGAGCTGGTGTTCGCCCTCGGTGCCGGTGCCGCCGTCCCGGCCGTCCCCCGCTCGGCCGACTTCCCCCCCGAGGTTGCCCGGCTGCCCCGATTCGACGAGCAGGACCCCGAGGCCATCCTTGCCCGGCGCCCGGACCTCGTGGTGGCCACCACTGCCGGAACCGACCCCCGCCTCGTCGAGCGGCTGCGGGAACTCGGCGTCGAGGTCGCGACGATCGACGTGACCACTTTCGAAAGGCTGGGGGAGGCGTGCCGGCTGCTCGGAGCGCTGCTCGGTCGCCCCGAAAGCGGCGAGGCGCTGGCGTCGGGCCTCGCGCGGCGCGTCCGCGCCGCCACCGAGCGCGCCGCGGCCCGGCCGACGCAACGCGCTCTGTACGTCGTCTGGTGGGAGCCGCTGATCGTCGCCGCCCCCGGCACATTTCATCACGATTTGCTGCGGCTGGCCGGTCTAGCCAACCTCGCGCCCGAGGGTGCCGGCCGCTACCCCCGCACTAGCACCGAGCTGCTCCTGGATCCCCGCCTCGAGGTCGTGGTCGCACCCGATGAGCCCCCCTTGCGAGCCATGTTCCAGTCGCTCCTGGGTCGCGCCGAGGGTGCCCGGCTGGCGCGGGGGGCCGTCGAGGTCATCTGGCTCCCCGCCGACCCTGCCAGCCGGCCCGGCCCCCGCCTCGTGGATGCCCTGGAGGCGCTGGTCGAAGCCCGGGGAGGCGGCCGGTGAGGCGGGCTGCCGACCCGCTCCTGGCCCTGGCGCTGGTCGGCGCAGCGCTGGCCTCGCTGCTGACCGGCAGCGTGGCGCTGACACCGCTCGAGGTCGGCACCGCCCTCGTGGGCGGCGGCGAAGACACGGCGCGAGTCGTGGTGCTGTCGCTGCGTCTGCCTCGCCTGGGGCTCGCGCTGCTGGTCGGCGCCAGCCTCGCGCTGGCCGGGGCGGCGCTCCAGTCGCTGCTCGCCAACCCCCTGGCCGACCCCTTTCTGCTCGGCATTTCGGGCGGCGGGGCGGCGGCGGCGACGCTGGCCGTCGTGGCGTTGCCCGCGGTGCTGCTGGGGCTGGTACCACTTGCCGGGATGGGCGGGGCCGCGCTTGCCACCGGTCTCGTCTGGTGGTTGGCCAGGGGTCCTCTCGGCGCCTCCTCGACGCGCCTCATCCTCGCCGGGGTGGCGGTCAACGCTGCCGCCTCGGCGGTGATCCTGCTGGTGCTGGCCTTTGCGTCCGGCAGCCGCCTGCCCGGCGCCCTCGCTGTCACGATGGGCTCGCTTGCCGGGGCGTCGGCTGCCCGCGCGTGGTGGCTGCTGCCGTACACCCTCGGGGCGGCGGCGGTGCTGCTGCACCACGGGCGCGACCTGGGGCTGCTGGGTACCGGCGAGGAGTCTGCGGCCGGGCTGGGGGTCGACGTCCCCGCGGTGCGCCGGCGGGTCTTCCTGGCGGCGGCAGCGCTGTGCGGCGGGGCAGTGGCGTTTGCCGGCGTCATCGGCTTCGTGGGGCTGGTGACGCCGCATCTTTGCCGGCTCGTCTGGGGGCAGGCACCGCGCCGGCTGCTCGTGCGATCGGCGGTGCTCGGCGCCGCTCTCACCGCCGCGGGCGACACGCTGGCCCGGAGGCTCGTGCCCGGCGCCGAGCTGCCCGTGGGCGTGATCACGGCGCTGCTCGGCGTGCCGTTCTTCGTGGCGCTGCTGAGGAGATCGGCGTGACCGCGCTTTCTGCCCGCGGGCTGTGCGGCGGTTACGGGGCGCGGCGCGTTGTGGGCCCGGTCGACGTGGACATCGCCGCCGGCAGCTGCACCGCCGTGCTCGGCCCCAACGGCGCCGGCAAGAGCACGCTCTTGCGTCTGCTGGCGGGAATCCTGCGCCCGTCTGCCGGCATGGTCGAGCTGCTCGGTCGGGACATTGCCGCAATGCGGCGGCGCGAGGTGGCCTGCCTCGTCGGCTTCGTGCCGCAGGCGCTGGCGCTCGCCTTTCCCCTCACCGTGCACGAGATGGTCTCGCAGGGGCGGACGCCCCGCCTGGGGCCGTGGCGGCCCGCCGGGCTGGCGGACGAGGCAGCCGTGGAGGCCGCCATGCGGGATCTCGGCCTCGGTGCCCACCGCGACACACCCGTGCACACGCTGTCGGGGGGCGAGCGCCAGCTCGTGCTGCTGGCCCGGGCACTGGCCGGCGAGCCGCGGCTGCTGCTGCTGGACGAGCCGGCCACCGGGCTCGACGTGCGCCATCAGCTCCAGCTCGTGGACACGGTGAGGCGGCTCGTCGAGCGCGGCGTCGGTGCTGCGATCGTGCTCCACGACTGGAACCTCGCCTGCCGCCTCGCCGACACGGCCCTCGTGCTCCACGGCGGCACGATTGCCGCCTCTGGCCCGCCCCACGAGGTCCTCTCGCCCGACCTCGTGGCGCGCGTGTTCGGCGTGGCGGTCGAGCGCGTCCTCACCCCAGGCGGTCTGCTGCTGGCGCCCCGGCACGCGGTTGCAGGTTGGCTCGATGCTCCGCCAGCGCCCGGCGGCGGTCGGGCTTGCCGGTAGGGCCGAGCGGCAGCTCCTTCACCCAGGCGACCAGACGCGGTCGCTTGTAGGGGGCGAGCCCGGACAGCCAGTCGGCGGGCCACGCCGGGGGCGGGACCGCGCCGGGCGCGGCGACCAGGAGCGCTGCCACGACCTGGCCCCACGCCCCGGCCTCCACCCCGAGCACCAGCGCCGCCGCCACCCCCGGGCACCGCAGCAGCGCCTGCTCCACCTCGCCGGGGAAAACCTTCTCGCCGCCGGTGACGATGACGTCGTCGGCCCTCCCGAGCACCTGCAGGCGACCTCTCTCGTCGAGCGCCCCGCAATCGCCGGTGTCGAAAAAGCCGTCGGCCGCAAACGGCTCCGGGTGGCGCCCACGGGGGTAGTAACCGTTCATCAGCATCTCCCCGCGCACCTGGATCCGGCCGTCGACCACGCGCACCTCCACGCCCGGCAGCACGGCCGCTCGCGCCTCGTCGTCCCCCTCCCACACCTCGGCCGGGTCCTCGGTGGCCACTTGCGAGCAGGTCTCGGTCAGCCCGTAGGTTGCCAGCACCGGCCACCCTTCTTTTCTGGCCCGGCGCAAGAGCGGGGCCGGACACGGGCCACCGCCCACCAGCACCGCGCGCAGCGCGGGCGGGGGGGGGCCCGCGTCGAGCAGCCGCTGGAGCTGCGGCGGCACCAGCGACAGGAGCGTCACGCCGGCTTCCCGCATGAGACCGTGGGTGCCGGCGGGATCGAGTCCTTCCCCCAGCACCACGGGCCGCCTCGCGAGCAGGCAGCGGGTGAGGATGGACAGCCCGCCGACGTGCGCCGGCGGCAGCGCCAGCAGCCAGCGATCCTGCTCTCGCCAGCCGAGCCGCGCCGCGCTCGCCGCGGCCGAGGCCACGAACGCCCCCCGGCTGAGGATCACGCCCTTCGGCCCCGCCGTGGAGCCGGACGTGAAGACGACCGCGAGCGGGCGCTCGGGCGGGATGCGCACCCCCGAGACCAGCGGCACGATCCTGCCGGTCCGCGGGGTGACCGGGATGCTGTCGAGATCCCAGGCGGACCGATCCAGCCCCGCCACCTCGGCCCGCTCCGTGGGGGTCCAGCGGGGATGCAGGAGCACCATCGTGATGCCGAGCTGCGCGAGCGCCCAGAAGCGCACCACCAGCTCCGGCGTCGCCCGGGCCGTGAGGCGGACCCGCGGCGGCCCGCCCGGCTTGCCGAGGCCGAGCCGCCCGAGGGCGAGCATTTCCGCGTTCACGCGCCGCGCCAGCTCCGCCCAGCTCCAGCCCCCTCCCGGCCACAGCACGGCCGGCTGCCGCCAGGCGGCGCGGGCCGCAGCGAACACCGAAAGCTCGATCACCGTCCTCCCGAGGCCGCCCCCGTCACAGCAGCAGCCCGGCGCCCATGAGCAGGCTGTGCAGGAGCAGGAGCTGCCCGGCCCGGGCCAGCTCGCGATTGAGCGAGGGACCGTCTTCGAACGCGGCCACCCGCCGCACGAGCCGCACGGCCAGCGGCGCGGTTGCAAGCGCGACCAGCACCCAGCCGGAAGCGGCCCCGGAAAGCACCGCTCCCACCGTGCCCGCGTAGGCGAGCAGCAGGAACGCGGCCAGCTCGACGACGCCGGCGCGCCTGCCGAGCCGCGCCGGCAGCGTGCGCCGCCCGGCGGCTCGATCGGTGGCGTGGTCGCGAGTGTTGTTGACGACCAGGATGGCGGTGGCGAGCGCGCCGCACACGAGCCCGCCCCACCACGCCGCCGGCGGCACCTGCCCGGCCTGCACCCAGGCCGTCCCGCACGTCGCCACGAAGCCGAAGAACACCATCACGAAAGGCTCTCCGACCCCCAGCCTGGTGAGCGGGAACGGCCCGGCGGAGTAGGCGACCGCCGCCAGCACGGCCGCGCTGCCCATGGCCACGACCGGCCATCCGGCGACCCACGTGAGGTACGAACCGACCAGCACCGCCACGCCAATCGCCGCCGCCGCCCCGCGCCACACCTGCCGGGGGGTCAGCCACCCCGCCGCGGTCGCCCGCACCGGCCCGAGCCGTTCCGCCGTGTCGGTCCCTTGCTCGAAATCCGCCACGTCGTTGACGAAGTTCGCCGCCACCTGCAGCGCCAGCGCACCGGCGAGCGCCGCCACGGCAGGACCGGCCCGGACCCCCCCCGCCGCACCCGCGCACGCGGTCCCCAGCAGTACCGGCGCCGCCGCCGCCGGCAGCGTCCTGGGACGCGCCGCCATGACCCACCGTCCCACCCGGCCTGGCTTCACACCGCCTCCACGTGCCGGCCCCGCCCCGCCGATGTCGGTCTCCTCACGGAAAGCGCGGGAACTTCGAGAAGTCGGGCTTGCGCTTCTCGACGAACGCCCGCTTGCCTTCTTTCGCCTCCTCGGTGAGGTAAAACAACAGCGTGGCGTCGCCGGCCAGCTGCTGCAGCCCCGCCTGGCCGTCGCAATCGGCGTTGAGCGCGGCCTTGAGCAGGCGGATCGCGGTCGGGCTGTTGGCCAGGATCTCCCGGCACCACGCCACGGTCTCCTCCTCCAACCGTTCCACCGGCACCACGGCGTTGACGAGCCCCCACTCCAGCGCGGTGCGGGCGTCGTACTGCCGGCACAGGAACCACACCTCGCGGGCGCGCTTCTGGCCGATGACGCGGGCCATGTACGAGGCGCCATAGCCGCCGTCGAAGCTCCCGACCCGCGGCCCGGTCTGCCCGAAGCGGGCGTTGTCGGCCGCGATCGTGAGATCGCAGACGAGGTGCAGCACGTGCCCGCCGCCAATCGCGTAGCCGGCCACCATGGCGATGACCGGCTTCGGGAGCGTGCGGATCTGCCGCTGCAGGTCCAGCACGTTGAGGCGCGGCACCCCGTCCTCGCCCACGTAGCCGCCGTCGCCGCGCACCTTCTGGTCGCCACCCGAGCAAAACGCCTCGCGCCCCTCGCCGGTGAGGATCACGACCCCCACCGAGCGGTCGTCGCGCGCCAGGGCAAACGCCTGTTGCAGCTCGTCCACCGTCTTCGGCCGGAACGCGTTGCGCACGTGCGGCCGGTCGATCGTGATCCTGGCGATGCCCTCCTCACACGTCTCGTAGCGGACGTCCTCGAAGCTGGCTTTCGATGTCCACACCGGCAGGCTCATGCCTCCTCCCCGCGGTCGCCACGGTAGCGCGCCGTCCCCGCCTCGAGCAACCGCGCCACCGCCTCCGGAGCTTCCAGCACCACGTTGTGGCCGACGCCCGGCACGACGGTGAGCGACCCCGCCGGCAGCCGCTCGGCCGCACGCTCCGCGATACCGACGAACCGGGTGTCCAGCTCGCCGACCACCAGACGCACGGGCTTCGCGATCCCGGAAAGCAACGGCCACAAGTCCGGCATCGCCCCCGGCCCCAGCGTCTCGAGCACCCAGGCAAGCCGCCGGGGGTCGTGGGCCAGGCGCCAGCTCCGCTGCGCCGCCAGCGTGGCGGGCGGGAGCGCGCGCTGCGAGTCGAACAGCGGCAGCCGTTCCCAGACCTCGACGAACGCCTCCAGCCCCTCCTTGCGCAGCAGCCGGGCCCGCGCCGCGTCCTCCGCCCGCCGGGCCGCCCGCTCGGCCTCCTCCTCGAGCCCCGGGTTGACCCCGACCAGCAGCGCATCCGCCCACAGACGGGGAGCGGCGACGAGCATGCCCAGCCCCAGGCGGGCGCCGAGCGAGTACCCGGCCAGCCGCCACTTCCCCGAATCGAGCGCTCGCACCGCTGCCACGAGGTCCCGGATCACGGCCTCGAAGCTCGTCCATTCTGGCCGCAGCGGCTCGGGGCCGTGGCCGGGCAGAAACGGCGCAGCCACCAGACCGGGGGCCTCGAGCCGATCGACGACCTCCCGCCACGCCTCGGGGTGCCCGGCAAACCCGTGCAGGACGAGCAGCCGCCCCGCGCCGGCGCGCCTCTCGAGCCGGAAGCGCACCCCGCCGGCCACGCACTCGGTGCCCGCCGGCGAGCTCATGCGCGCACCGCGCGGGCGCGCTCTCGCAGCGCGGTCCAACGGGCTCGCGCACCGGGCCCGGAAATCACCGCCTCGACGAGCGTCGGCCCCGGCGTGGCGAGCGCACGTTCGAGCGCCGCCGCCAGCGCCTCGGCGTTGTCCGCCCGCCGGTACCCGACCCCGAACGCTGCGGCAGCCGGCTCGAAGCCGACCTCCTGCGGCGCCACGAAGAGCCGCTCGACTGTCGCCTCCGGCACGCCGGCCGCCGCCAGCGGCAGCAGCTCGAAAATGCGCCCGCCCCGGTTGGCCAGCACCACGATCACGAGCGGCGACTCCACGTGCCGCGCCGCGGCGAGCCCGCCCATGTCGTGGAGGGCGGCGAGGTCGCCGAGCAGCACGAGCGTCGGACGGCCGGAGGCGTGCGCCGCGCCGGCCGCGCCGGAAATGAACCCGTCGATGCCGGCCACCCCCCGCTGGTGCAGCACGCCGATGCCCGGCGCAGGGCTTGCCGGCACGAGGTCCACCTCCCGCACCGCCAGGGAGTTGCCGAGGACGAGCAAGGCGCCGGGCGGCAGCGCCTCGACGACGGTCCACGCGGCGCCCAGCTCCGAAAGCTCCCCTCGACGCCGCTCGCCGGCGCGCCACTCGGCGAGCGCGCCGGCTACCTCGCCCGCCACCCGCGCCCACGCCGCCCGCCAGGCGCCGTCGCCCGCCTCGCCGTCTCCCAGTTCCCCCAGCAGCGCCTCGACCACGCGCGCGGGATCGCCGCCCACCAGGCCGACGGCGCCCCCCCAGGGATCCGGCCAGCCGGAGCCGCCAAGCACCCACCGACAGCAACCGGGTCGCGACTCCAGGTACCGCTGCCACGCCGCCGACACCACCGGCAGCCCGAGCTGCACGATCAGGCGCGGTTCTCCGGGCCGCGGCGCCCGCGGGTCGGGGGCCAGGAGGTCGAGCGGGAGGACGGTCGCGCCCGACGACGTCCAGCGGAGCTGGCTCGTGGCCTCGGCCAGCAGCGGGTAGCCGAGACACCGGGCGAGGCGCTCGGCCGCCACCCCCGCGCCGAGCGGGGCAGGTCCGGCCAGCAGCACGCCGCACGGCTCCGAGCGCAGCAGCCCGGCGAGCCGGCGCGCGGCGCGGGGGTCGGGCTCGGGCACAGGCCCGCTCACGGCCGGCAGCGGCTCCGAGGCGATGCGGCGCGCCAGCTCCGCGAGTTCGGCGTCGGCGGCGTTTTCCGCCACCGGCTCGAGCGGCTTGCGGAAAGGTGCGTTGAGGTGCACCGGACCGGGGTCGGGGCCGAGAGCACGGGCCACGGCCAGCGCCGCCGTCTCGCGCACCCCGCGCAGCGCCCGCTCGGCCGGGTGCGGCGCGCCGACATCGGCGTGCAGCCGCACGTGGCCCGTGAAGAACCCGTGCTGTTCGGTGGTCTGGGGCGCCCGCCGGTGGTGGAGCTCGGGCGGCCTGTCGGCCGTCACCACGACGAGCGGCACGCCCGCCTCGTCGGCCTCCACCACCGCCGGCAGGTAGTGCGCGCCGGCCGTCCCCGAGGTGCACACCAGCGCGGTCGGCCTCCCCGTGACCCTCGCCTGGCCGAGGGCGAAGAACCCGGCCGTGCGCTCGTCGACCAGCACGGTGACCCGCAGGTCGGCGCGGCCGGCCGCTGCGAGGACGAGCGGCGCGGAGCGCGAGCCGGGGCTCGCCACGATCTCGCGCACCCCGCCGGCGACCAGGCCGTCGACCAGCAGCTCGGCCCAGCGCAGGTGGAGGTTGGCCGGCGTCACGCGTGCACCCCCAGCGCCGCCAGGCACGTGCGGGCCTTGGCGCGGGTCTCGGCCAGCTCCAGCTCGGCGCGCGAGCCGGCGACGATCCCCGCGCCGGCGTAGACGTACGCCGTCCGTCCCCGCACCAGCACAGAGCGCAACGCCACCGCCAGCTCGCCCTCGCCTTCGGGCGTGACCCTCCCCACCGGTCCCGAGAACCACCCCCGCGGGTGTCGCTCGTGCGCCGCGATGAACGCCATGGCCGCCTCCCGCGGCTCGCCCGCCACCGCCGGCGTCGGGTGGAGGCGCGCCGCCAGCTCGAGCAGCGAGAGCGGGTGCGCCAGCGTCCCCACCACCGGCGTCGAGAGGTGCAGCAGGTGGCGCAGCGCCCGCACCGCCGGCGCGGCCGGTGCGGCGAGCTCGCGGCACACCGGGCGGAGGTCGCGGCATACCGCCTCGACGACCAGCTCGTGCTCGTGGCGCTGCTTGGCGTCGGCGAGCAGGCGGGCCGCCAGCTCGGCCTCGGTGGCGGCGGCGGCGGCCGGCGGGCGCGGCACCGACGCCGCCAGCGCTTCCGCCCGCACCTCCGGGCCCCGGCGCGCCACCAGCAGCTCCGGGCTGACGCCCGCGAAGACCGCGCCGCCGAGCCTGAACCCGAAGCGGAACAGCCCGTCGCCCTCCTCCCCGAGACGGCCGAGGAGCACGCTCCCCGGCGGGGTGGACGGCAGCCGCACCTCGGTCCGCCTCACGAGCACCACCTTGTGCAGTCCGCCGGCGGCGATGGCCTGCTGCGCCGCGGCGACGGCCGCCGCCCACGTCCGCTGCCCGTCCTCGCGCGGCTCGATCGCGCCGCGCGCCCGCCAGGGCGGCGGCGCCGCAGCCAGGACCTCGAACACGGCCGCCAGCTCGCCGGCCAGCGCGGCCTCGGCATGCGGGCCGGGCGGCAGAGCGAGCGCCAGCTCCGCCCGCCCGGCGGCCAGCCGGTACGTCCAGCGCGGCAGCACGAACCGGGCGTCGCCAAACCCCTTCCACGGGCCGGCCGCGCCACCCGGCGTCGCGAAGGCGGCGCCCCCGAACAGCAGCGGGGGCGGCCCGCCGCCGGCATCCCACCCGGCAGCCTGCACCCTCGCGAGACCGGCCCCGGCCGCCGTCAACGCGTCGGCCCCCTCGGCAGCGACCACCGCCGCCGCGCCCAGCCCCGCCCAGGCGCCCTCCGCCGTCGCCCAGAACACGGCCGGCGCACGGGGATCGGCGTCCCACACCCGCTCGGGGCGCGCGAGAGGGGCCGGCACCCTCACGAGACAGGGGCGGTCCACGCTGCGGCGCGCGAGCGCCTCCCGCAACGCCTCGAGCGCCTGGCGGAGCGTCGCAGCGGTCAACTCGGCACCGTCCCGACGTACAGGCGCACCGCGCCCCCGCTCATCGCGGTCGTGGTCGCCGCCACCAGCCCCGCCTCGGTCAGCGTGGCGAGAAACCGCTCCGGCGCCGGGAACGCCTCCATCGACTCGCGCAGGTACCGGTACTCGGCGGGGCTGGACAGCAGCGCGCCGACCGACGGCACGACGTGGCGCACCCACAGCCGCGCCAGCGGCGCGAGCGGGCCGTGGTCGGGCACCTGCAGCTCGAGCACCGCGACCTTCCCGCCGCGGCGCGTCACGCGGGCCATTTCACGCAGCGCCGCCAGTCGGTCGGGGACGTTACGGATGCCGAAGGCGATCGTCGCGGCCGCGAAGCTGCCATCCCGGAAAGGCAAGCACAGGGCGTCGCCGCCGGTGAGCCGCCAGCGTCCCGGGTGGCGCCGCAGCTTGGCGGCGCCGCGGGCCACCATCGCCAGCGCCGGGTCCACCCCCACCGCGAGCGGGCGGGCCGGCAGCCGGAGCAGCGCCGCCAGCACGTCCCCGGTGCCGGTCGCGACGTCGAGCACCCGGTCGCCGGGTCCGACGTCCAGCGCCCGCACGAGCCGGCGCCGCCACAGCCTGTCCATGCCGAGCGAGAGGATGCGGTTGAGCAGGTCGTACCGGCCGGCAATGCGGTCGAACATCGCCCCGCTGCCGGGCGCGCCGGCGACTCGCGACTGTGCCCCGAGGCTTTCCATCGCACTCATCGCTCTCGGCGCATGGTAGCAAGAGATCGTCCCTCGTGGCCTCGGCGGCAAGGAAAAAGGGCCGCGGTCTCCCGCGGCCCTTTCATCGCCGAGTGCCAGCTACTGCTACGGAAAATCCGCTGTGCAGCTTCGGTTTGTGGTCATGGTCACTTGGCAGGTCGTGCCGACACATCCGCTGCAGTCACCACCCCATGTCGCCGGTGCAGCAGGGCTCGCGGTGAGCGTGACGGCGACCTTGCCGAAAGTCCCCGAGCACGTAGCCCCGCAGTTGATACCGGTCGGACTGCTCGTGATCGTGTTGGCGCCAGCGTTCACGCCGCTCTTCTCTACGGCAAGCGTAGCGTTGATCGTGATCGAGCAGGGAAGCTGCGCCGTTAGTTGCACGGGGTTGGTCGCGTCGCGCACCTGCAGCGTGAAGTCGAAGGTGCCTGTTGCGGTTGGCGTGCCGGTGATCTGGTTGCCGGTCACGCTGAGGCCGGCCGGGAGCGCTCCTTCCGAGATGCTCCAGGCGTACGGCGGCGTCCCGCCCGTCGCGGCGAGCGTCTGGGTGTAGGGCGTCCCGACGACGCCGGCCGGCAACGGACAGGTCGTGGTGATGTTGAGCGGGGGCGGAAGGATCGTGATCTGGCTGCTGACGGCGGGGACCGCGCAGACGCCGGAGCCGGCCTGCGCCAGGATGTTCCCGCTGCCCACCGACGTGGGCGTGATCGTCACCGGCCACGGGTTGTTGAAGTTCGCCGGGATCGTGACGGACGCCGGGCTCGCCGTGAACCCGACATAGGTGAGGGTCACGGTGACCGGGCTCGTGAGCGGCCGGGGCTGGAAGTCGAGGTTGATCGCGAACGGCGTGTTGACCCGCACTCCGGTGGACGGCTCATCCGTGATGTCGAGGCTCGTCAGGCTCACCGGCCGGCAGCTGGGGTCGCACGGGACGATCACGATGGCGCCGTTGAGCGTATCCTCGCAGCCGCTCCGGAGGTTCTTGAGCGTGAGCGCGATCGGCGTCTGCACGTACTGCAGGCCGCACGACCCGGTGCCGGTGGTGCACGAGATCTCCTGCATCACCACGGCGGTCAGATCCGGCAACGTGAAGGTGAGTTCCTCCGGCCCGACCCAGGTCGTGGGGATGTCGGCCGTGACGCCCGGGATGGAGACCACCATGGCGGACGCCGACCCGGACTGCTGGAAGTTCTTCCCGCGCACGACCACCGTGTAGTCGTTCCACGCGTAGCCGTCACAGGTGCCCGTGCCTGTCGGGTTCCTCATGGGCACGGTGTTGTCAGGGGTCGTGATGTGGGCCGCCGTGACCAGCGCCGACGTGATCAGCGGGGTCGGGGACTCGTAGTAGAAGTTGAGCCCCGACGCCGAAATGTTGGAGTTGAGGTTGGTCACCCGGACGCCCGCCTGCACGACGCCGCAGTCGCGGCGGTCGGTCGGCAGCGGCTGGATGTCGGCGATGATCTCGGTGCCGGACACCGACCTCACGCTGGCCTGGATCGCCTGGCCGCCGATGAGCGTCACGACCTCGACCGGGCCGACGAACCCCTGCCCGTAGATCGTCACCGTGGTCGGCGCGTCGGCCGGGCCGCGGTTGGGCGAGATGGCCGACAGGAACATCGCCTCGCCGTACCGGAACGGCAGCGCGTTCGAGCGCTTGCCGGTGGTGACGTTGAGCACCGTCACGTCGACGGTGGTCGGCGTGCTGGGCTGGCTGGGGGTGATCGACGGCGCGATGCAGACGACCTGGAAGAAGTTGCTCGTGATGACCTGGGCCTGGCGGTCGCCGAAGTAGACCTGCACCGGCGTCTGGAACCCCTGGCCGGTGATGGTCACGCGCGTGCCGCCGTCGATCGGGCCGGAGTTGGGGGACAGCGCGTACAGCTCGGGGGTCGGCGCCTCGGCAATGAAGAGGAAGGCGTTCGAGAGCGTCGCCTCGCGGTCGCGCCCGGTGCCGTACTGGGTCCGCACCGTGATGTCGGAGAGACGGTCCTCGCCCAGCGGCCCCACGCCCCAAGCCGGGGTCCTGATCGTGATCTCGGTCTTGTCCGCGTTGACCCCCACGACCTGAGCGAGGCCGCCGACCGAGAACTCGACCTGCACCGGCTCGAGGAAGAACTTGCCGTAGATGACCACGGTATCGCCCCCGCGGGCGCTGCCCTTGTTGGGGGACACCGAGTAGATTTGCGGGTCGCCCGCCTCCGACAGGAACGTGAAGCTGTCGTCGAGCGTTGCGCTGCCCTTGGCGTTGGTCACCCGGATGGAGGCCACCACGTCGGTGAGGACCGGGTTGGCCGAAATGGCCGGCGTGACGACCACGATCTGGCTGCCGTCCTCGGCGACCGACAGCACGCTCGCCGACTTCTCACCGAAGCCGGTGGGCAGGAACGTGACCTGCGGCGCGGCGGCGCACCTGCCGGTGAGGGTGTTGTACTCCCAGCACAGGTTGGCGCCCCGGATCGTGACCTCGCCGCCGCCCCGCGGGCTGCCCTTGGCCGGCGATACCGAGTAGATGACCGGGGCCTGCGGCTCGGTCGTGGGCGGCAGCCACGTCCAGCCGTTGGTCCGGACCGCGGTGTACTTGGCCTCGTCCGGAGTCCCGGCGGCGCCGTACGTCACCACCCTGACATCGACCTGCTGGGGCCCGACGTCGTTCAAACCCCGCGAGTGCTGCGGCGACAGCACCACGAGCGACGCGTGGTCGGCGGAGACCGACACCGACTGCACGTTCTCGTCGCCGAACTTGACGGTCACCGGGGCGTAGAAGTTGGCCCCGTAAATCGTCACTTGGTCGCCGCCGCGGTCGAGGCCCTGCGCCGGCACGATCTGGTAGATCGCCGGGGCTCCGGGCGTCGTCGTGGTGTAGATGAACGCCCTTTCCATCGTCTCGCTGACCTCCGAGGCGGTGCCCTTCCCCGCGGTCACGATGATGTCGGTCTTCAGGCTCTCCGTGACGGGGATCGGCGCCTTCGGGGTGATGACGACGATCTCGGTTCCGGCGCTGTTCACGCTGGCCACGACCGCCGTGCGCTGGGTGCCCTCCGCCTTGAACACCACGTCGAGCGGCGGCGCGAACCCGCGCCCGCGGATCGTCACCTGCTGGCCTCCGTCGGCGCTGCCCTGGTCGGGCTCGACGCCGTAAATCGCCAGGTTGCGCGGCGAAACCGGATCGAAATACCGCACGTTCTTCGAGATCGCCTGCCCCGGGACGCGCGCCGTGACCTGGTACACCCCGGAGGTCCGCCCCACCAGGGTGGCGGTCGCCGCACCGTTTTGCGTCGTGCGGACCACCTCGCAGGACCCGTTCTCGAACGACGGGTCCGAGGCGACCCCGGCACCGGGGCAACCGTAGAGGGAGAACGTCACCGAGGTGTTGTCCGGTGCGTTCGCCCCGCCCTGTGTCACCCGCGCGGTGAACACGACGGCGCTGCCCACCTCGGCCGAGCTCGCGGAGGAGTCCAGAGCAATCGACAGTGCGGCGGGCGTGGGCGACGGCTTGGGCGCGCTCGGGCTGTCCGCCGAACACCCCGCGAGGGCCAGCGCCAGACCCAGCGCCAAGACAACGATGAGTGGTCTCTGCTTCATACTCGTCTCCCGCATCTTCGTCCTCACTCCGGCAGCGCGTAGTAGAACCGGACGTTGATATCGAAGCCGACGCTCACCCTCTGGCCGGCCACCGTCTTGCCGTAGATATCGACCCGCAGCTTCTGCCGGATGTTGTCCTTGCCCGTTTCCTTGTCGAACCCGCCGTTTTCGGGCCAGAGCTGGTTGAGCGGAGGCTCGGACAGGTACTCGACCGGCATGACGCGGTAGTTGGTCAGCGATGCGCTGCCGCCCGCCGGCACGTACACGGTGTAGAAGTTGCGCCACATCCGCGACGCCACGGTCCCCCCGTCGGTGCGGGTGAAGGTGACCACCCACTCGTTGAGGATGGCGTCGGACTGCTGGGACAAGGCGATTCCCGGCGTCTTCGGCTGCGACTTGATCGTGAAGTTGGGGATGGCGACGTCGGCCCCCAGGTTGACCGGCACGTCGGCGACGCCTTCCGGGATGTCCACGGACAGCAGGATGTTGGCCTCGGTATCCGCGGAGTCGTTCCCGCCGCTGCAGCCGACGAGCATGCCGATGACCACACTGCAGAGCGCCATGAGCACGAGGCGATTCATCTTCATTGTGCCCCCCCTAGTACTTCACGATCCGCGGAGTGATGAAGATCAGCAACTCGTCGTGCCGGTTGTTGATCCCCTTGTTCTTGAAGAGGTTACCGACAATCGGCAGGCGGTGCAGCCCCGGGATCCGGTCCTGCGACGTCTGGTCGCTGAACTGGTAGATGCCGCCGATCACGGTCGTGCCGCCGTCGCGCACCATGAGCCTGGTCTGCGCGTCGCGGGTGATGAGCGGCGTGTTAGAGCCTCCCGCCTGCGCCAGCCCGGCGGCCGGCTCGCGTTTCTGCAAGTTGATGTCGAGGATCACCGTGCCCTCGGCCGTGATCTGCGGCGTGACCTGCAACGCCAGCGTCGCGTCGACGTACTGCACGGTCACGGTGTTGTTCGAGACGGTCTGGATCGGGATCATGACCCCGCTCTGGATGCGCGCCGACTGGTTGTTCTGCGCCGTCACCTTGGGCGAGGAGACGACCTTCGCGAGGCCGTCCACCTCGGCGGCCCCGAGCGTGAAGTCGAGGTTGAACGAGTCGAGGATGTCGGCGAACGTCATGGCCAGGACCGGCGTGCCCTTGAGGAACTCGACGCCGCCGTCCACCCGGTAGCTGTTGGGGAACGTCCAGCCCGTGGTGGTGCCGCGCGAGGCGTCGCCGCGCCCGGTGAACCCCCAGGAGACGCCGAGGTTGCGCGCGAACGTCCGCGTCGTCTCGACGATCCGCGCCTCGATGATGACCTGCGCCACCGGCATGTCCATCTGCTCCAGCAAGGCGAGGATCCCCGGCAGGCGGTCGACGTTGTCCCGGATGATGAGGAGGTTGTTGCGCGCGTCGACCACGACCGTGCCCCTGGGCGACATGATGAAGTTGCTGCCGGTGATGATTCCCGCCGCCTCCTGGGCCTTGATGTAGGAGAGCGTCTTGGTGACCGTCCTCATCGGCTTGGCCGACTCTTCTTCCTTTTTGAAGTCGGCCAGCAGACGCTTCTCGTTCTTCAGTTTCTCGAGCCTCGCCACCCGCAGCACGTTGTTCTCGACCACGTAGTCGAGGTCGTTGATGCGCAGGATGATGTCGAGCGCCTGGTCCCACGGGACGTTCTCGAGCTGCACCGTGACCGACCCCGATACGTTCGGGTCCACCACGATGTTGAGCCCCGTGATCTTGGCGAAGGTGCGGAGGACGTCCTTGATGTCCGCGTCCTTCAGCTCGAGCGTCATCGGCTCGCCGGTGAACCTCTTCTCCTCGCTCTCGACCTCCGTGGCGCCCGGGGCGCCGAGCTTCTCCTGCCCGGCTTCCTCCGCCAGCGCGGCCCGCGTCGAGGTCCACGGGGAATCGGCGGCCGGCACCGGCGGCGCCGCCGGCGGCGCCGTCAAGGGCGCCGGCTCGGCGACCGGCACGGGCCTGGCCGGCTCGGCCTGTTCGGCCGGAGGCTTCGCCTCGTCCACGATCGTGGTCTGCGCCGCCACGACGGGCGCGGCCTCCGCTTCACGGGGCGCCGGCTCCGCTGCCGGGCTGGCGGCGGTGGTCGTCTCGACCGGGGCCGGCTCCGGCTCCGCCGCCGCCGGGACCGGCGTGGCCTCGGCGACCGTCACCGGCGCGGCCTCGGGAGGCGCCCCGACTCGCAACAACGCGCCGTCGGCCGTCGCCTCGAGGGTGTACGGCTGTGCGCTCTCGAGATCGACCGCCACGCGCACGACCGGCGTCGGCTCGGTCGCGTGCTGCGCGACCCTGACGCGGACCACGCCCCCGGCGCCGACCGGGTGGACCCGGCGGGCGACCCGGTTGATCACCCCCGGGAGGTCGACCACGACCCGCGGCGGGTTGTCGAGCGTGAAGACCTTGCCTTCCAGGCGCTGGCCGCTCGTCAGGTGGATCGACACCCCGGTGGCGTCGGCCACCGGCACCACGTCGGCGAGATCCCGGGAGCCGGTCGGCGCGGCGGACCGGAGGCGCACCTCGAGGCCGGCCGGAAGCGCATTCACCGCCACGCTGGCGCCGGGCTCCACCTCGATCCGCAGCCGGACACCCCCCGTCGCGCCCTCGGCCAGCGCCGCCAGCGTCGCCCGCCGCAGCCCCGCTTCCGGTGCCGTGATCGGCGCCGCCTGCGCCGCCAGCACCGCGCCTGGCAGGTCAATCACCACCACGCCCGGCTCGGGCCGGGCCTCGCTGAACTGCAGCGGTCCAGAGGCGCTGATGACCAGCGCCTGGGCCGGCTTCTCCGTCCAGGCCATGCCCAGTACGGAAACGCTCTCTCCCGCCCGCACCATCGTGGGCAGGAGAAGGACGGAGACTGCCGCCGCCACAACTGCTGTCACCGCGCGAGAACGTGTCGCCATCATCGCAACCCCCAAAGCGGAATCACTGCAGCACCCTGACAACCTCGCGGTAGGGCTTGAGGCTCTTTGGATCGCTCACTTGCAGCTTGAAGACGACGCGGTTGGACTCGACCCGCTCCACCGTGCCGTCGTACAGCACCATGCCAGCGCGAATCATGTGGCTCATGTTGTCCGTACCCTGGATCATCGCCACCCAGCCTTCCGGCAGGCGGAGGATCCCCTTGAGCTGGATCTCCTCGATCCCCATGCCCCGCAGGCCGGGCGGTCGCTCTCCCATGTCTTCCTTGACCGGGCCCGCGAGCAGCGACCGGAACGGGTCGCGCCGGTTCGCGGCGTCGTAGGTGAAGCCCTGGCCGGCGTCGGCCGCCTCCTCGCCGCGCAGGATGCCCTCGATCGCCGAGGTGTCGATCGGCGTTTCCGGCACCGCTTCCGGCGTCGGCTTCGCGGCCGGAGCCTGGGCGAGCGCCAGGCCCGCGACCACAAGCAATCCCAGGGTCAGCACGAAGGCTCTCATCGTCCGCCTCCAACCGGCTTCACATCGCCGTAGATGAAGGTTTTCATGGTGAAGGTGGTGGAGATCGAGTACCCACCACGCCGAGCCGTCGCGGCGTTGATCGTCAGCGTGTCGACGTTGATGATGCGGGAAAACCGCGACAGCCGGTCGAAGAACAGCGCCAGCTCGTGGTACGTCGCATCCATCGTCACCGTGATCGGCCACTCGGTGAGAAACTCCTTCTTCGCGAACGCCTGCGGCTGGAAGGTCGCGAGACGGAACGCGGCCCGCTCGGTGAGCGACTTGATCTTCTTGATCAGCTCGTCGGTCTGGCGTGCGGTCGGGAGAATCCGCAGCAGGCGCTGGAGCTCGGTCTCCAGGCGCTGGGCCTCCTCGCGGAACTGCGGGAGCCGGCTCTCCGCCAGCTTTCCTTGCCGCACCTTCTCCTTCAGCTTCTCGAGCTCCGCGGTGCTGCTGACGATGTCCCGCTGGATGTCCTCGAAGACCAGCCGCTGCATGGCCCAGAAGAGGCCAACGGCGAGCAGGACCCCGATGATCGCACCCCAGTACCAAGGCTTGCCGGTCAGATCCAAGGTGGCCATGAACCCCTCGCTCCTTTACTGCCCCTTCGGGGTCTCGCTCGCCTGCCGCGGCGCGTACGAGAACGTGCAGGCGAGATCGAAGGTAAATACGCCCTTGGCGTCCTGGCGCATGATGTTCAGGGCAGGCTCCTGGAAGAACGGGCTCGAACCCAGGTTCGAGATGAAGTTGGCGACCGCGTTCTCGTTGAGGGCCTGGCCGCGGATGGTGATCGTGTTCCCGGACAGGTTGAGGCTGTCGAGCCAGAGGAGGTCGGGCAGGGCCTTGCTCACCTCGTCCATGATCCGCACCGGGCCCTGCTGGTCCTGCTTGAGCTTCTCGATGACCTCGATCTTGCGCTTGAGCTCGGCGTTCTTCTTCTTGAACTCCTCGACCTCGTCGATGATCGGCTTGAGGCGCTCGAACTCCTTCTGGTTGACCGCGATCTCGGCCCTGATTTCCTTGCGCTTGGAGTCGAGCTGATAGTAGCGGTAGCCGACCACCGCGAGGCCGACCAGGAGCAGTCCGAGGATGATGTAATTGTTGACGTTGGCGCCGCTGAGAGAACCGATGGAGATGAGCGGCTGGCGGGTGGCCTTTTCAGCGCGCGCTTCGACGAGCAGGTTGACCTTGATCATCGGCGTCAGTCTCCGGTGGTTCGCAGGCCCATTCCCACCGCAACCGCCATCGCGGGGGCGTGTCGGTTGAGCCACTCAGGGCTGAACTGGCTCTCCGAGTACTGGATCTCGCGGAACGGGTTCATCAGCTCGACCTTGGCGCCCAGCCGCTCGCGCAGCACGGCGTCGAGGTTGAGAACCTGGGACGCCCCTCCCGCCAGCACCACTTCCTCCACCTGATCGTGGCTCGACGTGGTGTAGAAGAACTCGAAGGTCTTCTGGAGCTCGGCTGCGAGGTCCTCGCTGACCCCGTTGAGCACGCCCAGGATCGTCTGCGGCGTGTGGTCGCCGAGCTGCTCGCCCGCCTTCACCGCCTCGGCCTGCTCGCGCGTGAGGTTGAGCTCGCGCTGGATCGCCTCGGTGTAGGCGTTGCCGCCGAACACGATGTCGCGCCAGAACACCGACATGCCGTGGGCCAGGATGTTGACGTTCATGATGTGCGCGCCGACGTTGACGAGCGCCACGACGCGGTCCTGCGGGACGCCGTAGTTGTACTCGTAGGCGTTCTGCAGGGCGAACACGTCCACGTCGACGAGCGCCGGCGTCTTGCCGAGCTGCATGATGATCCCGGTGTAGTCGGCGATGCGGTCCTTCTTGGCCGCCACCAGGAGCACCTCCATGTTGTCGGCGTCCTGCGACAGCACGACGTAGTCGAGGTTGACCTCGTTGACGTCGAACGGCAGGTACTGCTCGGCCTCCCAGTGGATCGACTCCGCGAGCTCGGCCTCCGACATCGCCGGCACCTGGATCTTGCGGATCGCCACCGACATGCCCGAGAGCGAGATACCGATATTCGGGTTCTTGACCCCCTGCTCCTGGATCAGTCGTTGGGCGACCTCGACCACCAGCGACGAGTCCATCACCGTGCCCTCGACGATCGCCTCGGGGGACAACGGTGCGTGGGCGGCATGAACCAGACTGAAACGACCGCCCTTACCAGGCTTGAGCTCCACGAGCTTGATCGCCGAGGAGCCGATGTCAAGTCCGACGATCGACTTCTTCTTTCCTAGCAGCACGGATCACCGCCCCCTCTTCGCGCCTGCGCTCAGTATCGTGATGGTAGTCACGTGCAACCCATCTTTTGGGGCTAATCTAGCAAGCAGCCAGCGCCTTGTCAAGAACTCCACCGCCACCAGGCCCGCTTGGTACGCTCATCGGCGGCAGTGTACACCGCCACGGGCCTCTTTCCAACGTGCTCGTGCCTGGCTTCGCAAGCCCTCTTGGCAAGCCGGGCGATCGGTGCTAGTATGCGCGCTCCCTCGGTCGAGGGAGGAGGTTGTATGGCTCGGGCGTGTGAAATCTGCGGCAAGACGACCATCGTGGGCAACCGGATCTCCCATGCCCACAACGTGACCAAGCGAGAATGGCGGCCGAACCTCCGGACCGTTCGCGCCTTGCGTGACGGCCAGCCCAAGCGCGTCAAGGTCTGCACCCGCTGCCTGCGCTCCGGCAAGGTCGTCAAGGCGCCGCACTAGCTTCCTCTCGCTTTCGACGTGCTCGGCCGCACCGCCCGGTGCGGCCGTTTCGTTTTCCGGTGATCTGGGTCACACGCGGAAGCCCGCCCGCCCGGTCGAGCGTCGAGAGTCGAGGGCCGCGGAGCGGGAGGGTTGCCGGATCAGAACTCGGACCGGCGGGAGAACACGGAGGGGCCGGAAGCCACGCCTGTCACACCCGGAACCTGGCGCAGCGCGCCGAACACCCGCGCCAGGTGCTCGCGCCCCTGGATGTCGATGATGAGGTCGGCCGCCCCCCGTCGCCGGTCGTGCGCGGCCATCTGGCAGCTCCGGATGTTCGCCTCCTCGCCGGTCACCGCCTGGGTGATGGCGGCGAGCATCCCCGGCCGGTCCTCGAAGCTGACGTTGAGCGGCACCGCGTACGAGGCGCCCTGCGTGGGCCCCCACTCCACCTTGACGAGCCGGTCGGTCGCAGCGCGGAGGCGGCGGAGGTTGTGGCAGGTCGCCGCATGGATCGCCACTCCCCGCCCGCGCGTGACGTAGCCGCAGATCTCGTCTCCGGGCAAGGGGTTGCAGCAACGGGCCCGGAACGTCAGCAGGTCGCGCTGGCCCTTGACCGTGATCACCGACTCGGTGACCACCGGGGGCGGTGCCTTCGGTGCCGGGGGGTGCAGTTCGTCGGGGCGCCGCGCGAGCGGCAGCAGGACCTCGCGTGCCCCGAGACGCCCGAAGCCGATCGCGGCGACGAAGTCCTCGGTCTTGGCGAACCCGTGCTCCATCGCCATCTTGGTGAGCTGGGGGACATCTCGCAGCAGCTTGACCGGCAGCCGCAGCCGCCGGCACTCCCGTTCCAGCAGCCGCTGCCCCATCTCCACGGCATGCTCCTTCTCCCCCCGGTTCAGCCAGGCCCGGATCTTGTTCCTGGCGCGGGCCGTGGCGGCGATGTCGAGCCAGTCGCGGCTGGGCACCTGGGTGGGCGAGGTCATGATCTCGACGATGTCGCCGTTTTCCAGCCTGGTCCGGAGGGGAACGAGCCGGCCGTTGATGCGGGCGCCGACGCACCGGTGGCCCAGCTCAGTGTGGACCCGGTACGCGTAGTCGATGGCGGTGGCGCCGCGCGGGAAGGCGAACACCTCGCCCTTCGGCGAGAACGTGTACACCTCTTCCGGGTAGAGATCGAGCTTGAGCGAGTCGAGGAAGTCGCGCGGGTTGTCCTGCTGCCCCTCGACCAGGCCGCGCAGCCAGTTGGCGCGCTCGGGCTCGGGCTCGGCGGCCCGACCCGCCTTGTACATCCAGTGAGCCGCAATGCCGCTCTCGGCGATCTGATCCATGTCGTAGGTGCGAATCTGCACTTCGAACGGCTGTCCCTCCGGGCCCATCACCGAGGTGTGCAACGACTGGTAGGCGTTGGGCTTGGGCATCGCGATGTAGTCCTTGATGCGCCCCGGCACCGGCCGCCAGAGCTGGTGGATGAGCCCGAGGGCGCCGTAGCACTGCTGCACCGTCTCGACGATGATGCGGAAGGCCAGGAAGTCGTACACGCGGTCGAGGCTGATGCCCTGGCGCTTGAGCTTGGTCCAGATCGAGTAGAGGTGCTTGATCCGGCCGCGGATCTCGGCCTGGATGTCGTTTTCCTCGAGCACTCGCCCGAGGATCCCGCGGATCTGGTCGATGAGCGCCCGCGCCGCCGCCTCGCGCTGCCGGAGCTGCTCGACGAGCTGGGCGTGCTCCTCAGGGTGGGAGTGGGCGAACGCGAGGTCCTCCAGCTCGGCCTTCATGCGGCCGATCCCCAGCCGGTGGGCGATCGGCGCGTAGATCTCGAGCGTCTCGCGCGCGATCCGCCGGCGGCTCGCTTCGGGGAGGAAGTGCAAGGTGCGCATGTTGTGCAGCCGATCCGCGAGCTTTACGAGGATTACCCGCACATCCTCGATCGAGGCCAGCAGCATGCGCCGTACGTTTTCCGCCTGGGCCGCCTCGCGTGCCGCGTACGACTGCTCCATGGTCGTGATCTTGGTGAGCGCTGTGACGATCTTCGTGATCTGGGGGCCGAACTGGGCCTCCAGTTCCTCCTCGGTCACGAAGGTGTCCTCGAGCAAGTCGTGGAGCAGCCCGGCGGCGATCGCCACCTCGTCGAGATGCATCTCGGCGAGGATGCGCGCCACCTCCAGCGGGTGGATGAGGTACGGCTCGCCGGAGACCCGCACCTGCCCCCGGTGCGCCATGGCCGAGTAGACGTAGGCACGGCGCAACAGCACCTCGTCGCACTCCGGGTGGTAGCTGGCGACGAGGTCCAGGATCTCCTCGAAACGGGGCAGCGCCTCGCTCATCGTCCTATTGTACGGACACCTCCCGGATCGGCGGCCGCCGCGTCAAGCGCGTCGGCGGCAGCGGTGGGAGCTGGGCCCGGGCGGCGTGGTCGGAGAGCGAAAAGAGGCCTTCCGACACGGCGTTCGCCTCGAACCGCTCGACCTCCACGCCGGTCGGCGGCCCGCCCCTGAGGACGTCCTTGAAGACCACGTGGGAGGGCATCGGCGTCCGGGCGTCGAGAAACGACATGAACTCGACGACGCGCGAGGTCCTCCCGTCGCCCAGCACGACGTCGAGCCGCACCGGCCGCAGGCGTATCCGGTCGACCGTCCAGCGCGCCCGTGGCGTTGCCCGCGCTGCCGCCCCGCCCGGCCTCGCGACCAGGTGGAAGGTGACGATCCGCTCGCCCGCTTCCACGCGCTCGACGTCGAAGTCGCGCTCCACGTCGATCCCCAGCACCTGCTCGAACGAGACCGGACCGGCGGCCGCGACTCCGGCCCCTAGCCTGACCGGCTGCCGCGCCCCCGGCGCGATGAGGTAGTGCTCGCTGCCGAGCTGGAGCAGGAACCGGCCCGCTTGCCTGGGTTCGAGCACCCGCGCCAGCAGCGCCTCGCGCCCTCCACGCCACACCTCGACCCGCAGCGGCCTCGGCCAGTCCGGCCGGCTGACACGCAGCGTGGCGTGAAAGCGTTCAGGCACGCTCGCAAAGAGGTTCGTCCGGGCCAGCAACGCGCGTTCCTCGGGCCCGAGCGGCGCGGGGCTCGAGGCGGGCGCGGCGGCGGCCGCAGCGGCAGCCAGCAGGCAGCACCCGAGCCGCCAGCGGCCGAAAGCGGCGCGACACGAAAGGCGGAAATGGTTGCGGCCAGGCATGGCTCAGGTGTGGGCGAGCGCCTCGACGATGCGCAGCCGCGCCACGCGCAGCACCGGCCCGACCGCCGCCAAAAGGAGCACGCCCAGCATGAGCACGATCGCGCCGCCGAACGCCTCCGGCACGACCAGCACCCGCAGTTCGACCGGGTCGACTGCCCCGGGGGGAGGCGGCATCTCAAGACCGATCCCGTTCAGCACCGCGATGAGCCCGGCGCCGAGCAGGTCGCCCGCCACCCCGCCGAGGAGGCCGAGCCACACCGCTTCCAGCCCGACGAGGGCGGCCACTTGCCAGACCGAGGTGCCGAGGGCGCGCAGCGTCCCCAGTTCCCTGAACCGTTCCATCACGGTCATGGTCAGCGTGTTCGAGGTCGCGAGCACGACGAGGGCGAAGACGATGGAGCCGAGAAACCAGAAGATCCCGGCGTACAGCGCCCTGACCTGCGCGTAAAACGGAGCCCTCGCGGTCCACGGCACGACCGCGAGCGGCGGCTCGTGCCCGGCAAGCAGCTCGCCCATGCGGGCCGCCATGGTCTCGGTGCGACTCGTCGTGTCGAGGGTCACGAGCAGGTTCGAGACCCGGGAGGTGGAGAGCAGGCGCTGGGCCGAGCCGAGATGGAGCCGCACGAAGCGGGTGTCGAGCTCTTGAACCCCGGTCGTGATCACGCCGGCGACCGTCACGTCGAGGGCGTTGAGCATCCCGTCGGGGTCCACGGCCAGCAGCGTCAGGCGGCTGCCGGGACCGATCCCCAGCACCTGCGCGAGCCCCTGCGCCACCATCACCTGGTCCTCGCCCTCGCGCGGCGGCGCCTCCGCCATCGGCTGCCCGGCGCGGAGCTTGACGGAAAACCCCATCCGCCGCTCGCGCACCGGGTCCCCGGCCACACCGAGGAACGCCGCCGACCTCCCGCTGTCGGTCGAGGCCATCCCCGCCACGTGCAGCGTCGGCGACGCCGCGAGCACGCCCTCGAGCGCCTCGACCCGCGCCTGCACCTCCTGCCAGTCGTCGAGACCCTCCGCCGCCGAGCGCTCGAGCGTCGCGGTGCGGCCTTCGGCCGCGCTGGCGAGCGCGATCTCGAGGTGGCCGAGCCCGCCGTGGATCATCGCCTCCGCGAGCCCCTCGAACGAGAACGCCATGAACCCCGCGGTGAGCAGCAACGCCGCCGTCCCGGTCGCAACGACGGCCAGGGAAATCGCGGTCCGCCGCCGGTTGCGGGCCAGGTTGCGCAGCGCAAGCAGGGCCAGTCTCACGCCGGCACCTGCCTCGCGTCGCCGGCGACCCGTCCATCGCGCAGCGTCACCCGGCGCGGGGCGCGCGCGATCAGCGCCGGATCGTGGGTGGCCACGACGAACGCCGTCCCGCTGGCGCGGTTGAGCTCCACCACGAGGTCCATGACGGCGGCGGCAGTCTCCGAGTCGAGGTTGCCGGTCGGCTCGTCGGCCAGGACCGCGAGCGGCCGGTGGACCAGCGCCCTGGCAATCGCCACCCGCTGCCGCTCGCCGCCGGAGAGCTGGTCGGGCCGGTGCCCGAGCCGGGTGCCCAGGCCCACTTCCGCCAGCGCCTCGCGCGCCCGCGCCCGGCGCTCCCGGGCGCCCACGCCAGCCAGCCACAGCGGCAGCTCCACGTTTTCCTGGGCGGAGAGCACCGGCAGCAGGTTGAACGTCTGGAACACGAAGCCGAGGCGGGCGCGCCGGAACGCCGTGCGCGCTCGCTCCCCCATGGCGGAGGTCTGAATCCCGTCGATCGCCAGCGACCCCTCGTCCGGCTCGTCGAGCGTCCCCAGCAGGTGCAGCAGCGTGCTCTTGCCCGAGCCCGACGGCCCCGCCACCACCAGCATCTCTCCCGCCGCGACCCGGAGGTCGACGCCGCGCAGCGCCTCGACCGTCGTCTGGCCCAGGCGGTAGCGCTTGGCGAGGCCGCGCGCATCGAAGACCGGGGGAGCCGCCATCAGCGGTCGAGAGTATCAGACTGCGCAGTGGCCAGGTCGGACCGCCGCCAGCGCCCGGCCATGAGCGCCGGCACCAGGGTGAGGGCGGTCAGCAGGCAGGTGATCGACCCGATCAGCGCCATCACCCCGAGCGAGCGCAGCGCCGGGTAGTTGCCCAGCATGAGGGTCCCGAACCCGGCAATGTTGGTGGCCGCCGCGAGGACCACCCCTTTGCCGGTCTCCAGGACGCCGTCGTCGATCCGCCCTCCGTTGCGATGGAGGCGGTGTACAAGGTGGATGCCGTAGTCGATCCCCACCCCCATGATCATCGTCGCGACGAAGGCGTTGGCGTAGTTGATCTGCATCCCGAGCGCGTACATCACCCCCATCATGAGGACGATCCCGCACACGAGCTGGGCCATGGCGACCGCCGTCAGGCGCAGGCTGCGGAAGTCCACGAGCAGCAGCGCCGCCACGAGCACGATGCCGAGCACCGCCGCCCGCCGGGCATCGCGCAGGAAGATGCGCTTCAGCTCCCGGCCCAGGACGTTGGTGCCGGTGACGGTGATGCCCGGATCGCCGCCGGCGAGCGCCTCCACGAGCCCGGGCGGCGGGGTCCGGCGCCACTCGGGCCGCGTCGGGTAAAGGTACGTGACGACTCGCGCCCGGCCGGCTTCATGCCTCACGTAGCGATGGACGATGCGGTCCAGCCCCTTGCCCTCGAGGTCGCCGACGCCGATCGGCCGCGCCGGCGCGAGGAAACGGTCGAGGCGAGCCAGGTACGGCTCGAACGGCTCGACCCGGAACCCGTTAGCCTCCAGCTCCCTGGTGAGCGCCCGGCGGATGCGGGCCGGATCGAAGACGTCGGAGCGGCCGCGCGCCAGCGCCTCCAGCACTTCCCGCTGCCGGTCGGCCGGGGGAAGATAGCTGTGGATCGACTCGACCCGCCCCACCACGCCGGCGGCCACGAACGGCTGCAGCCGCTCGTCGACCCTGGCGGCCAGCGCCACCGCCTCGTCGAGCGTCCGGCTCTCGCAGATCGCCATCATGTACGAAAGCGAGGCGCCGAAGCGCGCCGCAATGTCTCGCTGCACCCGGTACGACGCCGACTCGGTCGAGCGCAGCGAGTCGATGCTCTCGTCGAAGTCGAGCTGCCAGGCCCCCCACCCCGCAACCGCAGTCAGCGCGACGACGGCCCCGATCGCGGCGGCGGGCCGCCGCGCCGCCCACGCCAGGCCGTGCTCGAGCCCGAACGATTGCAGGTGGAGCCGTTTGACCGGTCCCAGGCGCGGCCGCACCCCCTCGTTCCACACGATCATCGCCGGCAGCATGAAGACGATGGCGATGCCGCACAGCACGATCCCGGTGCCGATCAGGAAGCCGAGGTCCGAGAGCCCGCGGTACGAGCTGATACACAGCGCATAGAACGTGCCGGCCGAGGTGACCGCCCCGGTGAAGACGCCCAGCCCTCCCTCCCCGACCATCGCCTCGGTGGCCTCGGCCAGGCTCCGCCCGCTCTGCCGCTCCTCGACGTAGCGCGCGTACATCACGATCGTGAAGTCCGTCCCGAGCCCCATCAGCAGCGCCGGGAGAGCGGCCGACGCCGAGTTGAGGCTGCCGGGGTAGAAGTAGGCGACGGCGAAGCACGCCGCTTGGCCGAGCATGAGCGGCAGGCTCGAGTAGAACAGCGTGGCGACGCGCCGGTAGCACAGCAGGTACAGGCCGAGCACCGCCACGAACGCCGCCGAGCCAGTGACGATGACAGTGCGCCGCAGCAGCTCCGTCTCCTCCACCAGCATCGCCGGGTTGCCGCCGAGCCGGATCGCCACCGGCGAGGGAACGGACGGGTCGGGGGCAAGCTCGACCTGCACCGCCACCGCGTCCTCCCTCACCGCCTCCACGAGCCGCCTTGAAAACTGCAGGTCCTGGGAGGCCTGCCGGGGCTTGACGAGCATGATGAGCGACCGGCCGTCCTGCGACAGGTAGTACCCGCTCGAAAGGTCCAGCCGCAAGGACCCGTGCTGGCCGAGCAGCCGCTTCGCGAACACCGGCATCAGCCCGAGCGGGTCCTCGAGCAGGAACTCCTCGCGGAACGCCCCCATTGGCGAGGACAGCGCGGCGTGGTCGTCGCGCACCTGCAGCGCGATCGCCTCGTCGGTCAGCTTCGCCGCCACCTCCCCGAGTTCCTCGGGAGCGAGAAAGAGCAGGGCGTTCTCGCGGAACAGCTCGAGAAAGCGCGGGTCCGGCCGGACCCGGTACTCGACCGACTCGACGAGATCCTTGCGGGCGCCCAGCCGCTCGGCGAGGAGGTCGGCGTGTTCGACCAGCGCGTCGACCCGCTCGCTCGTGTCGGTCTCCAGCAGCACCATGAGGTAGTCGATCGACCCGAAGTCGGCGAGCGCCTGCCGGAAGGTGTCGACCTCCTGGTTGCCCCGGGGGATCAGCTTCAGGACGTCCGACTCCAGGCGGACCCTGGAACCCAGCCACGACGACAGCGCGAAGACGATCGCCGAGACCGCCAGCACCACGCCCCAGCGGCGGCGGCTGAGGGACTCGACCGCCAGCAGTAGCTCTTGCTTGCGGTCGGGCTGGCGGCCGAAAGACACGGAGTCGCTCACGCCGCGCGCCGTTCGGGGAGCGGAGGCCACGGGGTCGTCACGAGCTGCGTGCTCTCCCTTCGAGCCAGGCGGCGGGAGCGGACGTTCCGAGCCTGGCGGCGGGCGAGTGTACCACCGGCCGCGCCCGCCACGGTTCCAAGGCCCGCCCCGATGGCGAAGCGGCGGCTTCGCAGCCGCCGCTCGACACGGCCGGGTCACGGCCCGGCCGGAGACACGCCTCGCGCACCTACCGGCGGCGCTTCAGCGCCCGGCGGTTCTCGATCCAGTTGGAAGCTAACAACGCGACCGGCGTGGCGATGTAGATCGACGAGTAGGTGCCGACGACGATGCCGATCAGGAGCACGAAAGCGAAGGTGTTGATGACGTCGCCCCCGAACAGGAAGAGGGAGATGACCACGAACCACGTCAAGCCGGAGGTGATCACGGTCCTGGCCAGCGTCTGGTTGAGCGCGAGGTCCATCACGGCCTCGAGCGGCTTGCCGCGGTCGAGCTTGATGCGCTCGCGGATGCGGTCGAAGATGACCACCGTGTCGTTGGTCGAGTAACCGACCAGCGTCAGCAGCGCAGCGATGGTGGGGATCTCGATTTCCCGGCCGGTGAGCGAGAGCGCCCCGAGAGCGATGATCGTGTCGTGCGCCAGCGCGACGATGGCGCCGAGACCGTACGGCAGCTGGAACCGGAACCAGATGTAGACCAGCATGCCGACGAGCGAGAACAGCACGGCGTACGTCGCCTTTTTCTGGAGGTCCTTGCCGACCAGCGGCCCGACGTTGTCGGCCGCCAGCAGCGAGAACTCGCCGAAGTGAGCGTTCTGCGAGAGGTAAGTGCGGACGCCGGCTGAAAGCTGAGCGATCCCCGCTAGGTCGCCGGGGCCTTCGAGCAGCCCCTTTTGCTTGCGGGACTCGAGGATGGCGTCGACCATCGGCCGGTAGTACGCCTGCCGGCCGCCGACCGTGCCGCCGATGCTGTCCGGGTCGGCGTCCACGAGGGCGTTGGCGATCACCTCGGCGCCCTGCAGGTTCATGCGGATCGCGGCCTGCTCCTTGTTGAACTCCTTGTCGAGTGCCGCCACCATCGGCGCCGCGAAGTCGCCTTCCTCCTGCTTGGGGTTCTGCATGCGGACGAGCAGCTCGCGGTCACCGGGGTCTCCGAAGCGCTGGATCGTCACGGTGCCGATCCGGAGATCCTCGAGGGCCTTGCGGATGCGGGATGGATCCGGCTCCTGCTTGAACTTGAGGGTGATCTGGGTGCCGCCGGCGAAGTCGACGCCGAGCTTGAGCCCAGGCCCGACCGTGAGGAGGAGCAGCGACGCAGCGATGGCCGCGAGGGCCCCCCCCAGCCACAGCCACTTGAAGCGCATGAACCGGATGTTGGTGTTGTGGAAGATACGCATGGAGACCCCCTAGATCGACAGCGCCGTGACCTTCTCGCGGCGCGACAGCACCAGGTCGAAGATGGCCCGCGACACGAACACCGCGGTGAACATCGAGGCCAGCAAGCCGATGGTCAGCGACACCGCGAAGCCCTTGATCGGACCGGTCCCGAACTGGAACAGGAAGAGGGCCGAGATGATGGTCGTGAGGTTGGAATCGATGATGGCGGAGAGCGCACGCTGGAACCCCAGGTCGATCGCCGAGCGCACCGTCTTGCCGAGTTCGAGCTCCTCGCGGATGCGCTCGAAGATCAGCACGTTGGCATCCACCGCCATGCCTATGGTGAGGATGATGCCGGCGATGCCCGGCAGCGTCAGCGTGGCGTTGAACGCCGACATCACGCCGATCAGGATCACGGCGTTGAGGATCAGGGCCGTCACCGCGTTGATCCCCGCCCCCTTGTAGTAAATGAGCATGAAGACCACGATCAAGGCGAGGCCGGCGAGACCGGCGCGGATGCCGCGCACGATCGAGTCGCGCCCGAGGCTCGGGCCCACGGTGCGCTCCTCGAGGTAGGTGATCGAGGCCGGCAAGGCGCCGGCCCGCAGCACCAGCGCCAGGTCCTCGGCCGACTGGACCGTGAAACTGCCTTCGATGATCCCCGAATCGTCGATGCGCGAGCGGATCGAAGGCGCCGAGCGAACCTTGTTGTCGAGCACGATCGCCATGCGGTCCCCGATGTGGGCCGCGGTGTACTCGCCGAACTTGCGGGCCCCCTCGGGCGTGAGCGAGAAGTGGACCGCCGGCTGGTTGTACTGGTCCTGCGAGCGGCGGGCGTTGCGGAGGTCACGGCCGGTCACCACCGAGGCCTTCTTGACGAGGTAGTACTCGCGGCCCGTGACACGGCCATCGGCCCCTTCCACATCGCCGGGCACGACCTGCGAGTCGTCGGGCACCACCCCGCCGGTCGTGGCCAGCAGCGCTTCCTCGCTGGGCGCCACGCGCACCACCGGCTTGATCTCGAGGAACGCCGTGGAACGGATCAGCTCCTTGACCCGCCCGGGGTCGTCGACGCCGGGGAGCTGGACCACGATGCGGTTGCTTTCGAGGCCCTGGCGCTGGATCGTCGGCTCGGCGACCCCGAACTGGTCGATGCGGTTGCGGATCGTCTCGAGCCCCTGGCGGACCGCCATGTCCTGGACCGCGCGCTTGACCTCGGGCTTGAGGCGAGCCGTGATCTCGACGCCGGGGGTGACGTTGAAGTCCGGCAGCCGGTCGCCTAGCACCTTGTCGAGCAGCTTCTCGGAAGTGTTGGCGAGGGGCTTGAAGCGGAAGCCGTCGCCCTCCTCCAGCCGCGCCATCGACTCGGGGGGAAAGCCCTTGGAGGCCAGCTCGGCGCGCACGCGCTCCATGGCGTCGTCCACCTCGGCGCGCACCGCATCCATCTGGTTGACCTGCAGCACCAGGTGAATGCCGCCCTTGAGGTCGAGCCCGAGCTTGACCTTCTGGTCGGGCGGGTACATGAAGTAGACCGCGCCCGCCGTCACGATCCCGATCAGAATCCAGCGCCACATGAGCTTGCGCTGCATATCCCCTCCTCACTCGCTCGGGGCGAGGTTGACATCGGCGGCGTCCTTCGCGAGACCCGCGATCGCCGAGATCGCCACCTCGAGCTTCACGTTGTCCGCCACACGCAGGATCACGCGGTCGCCTTGCACCTCCACCACGGTGCCGAAAATCCCTCCGGACGTGACCACGCGGTCGCCCTTGCTGAGCTTCGACAGCATTTCCTGGTGCTTCTTCTGCCGCTTGCGCATCGGCATGATGAGCAAGAAGTAGAAGATCGCGAAGATGACGACGAACGGCAGGAACTGCACGATCGGGTTCTTTGGGTCCATCACGTCTCCTCGCCGGCGGCGCCGAAACGGGCCAGCAGCTCGCCGCGCGTTGCCGCGAAGCGGCCGGTCATGATAGCCGAACGCAGGTGCCGCATCAAGGAGAGGTAGAAGTGCAGGTTGTGGACGGTGCCCAGGACCACGACCGCGGCCTCCCTGGCGACGAACAGATGCCGCAGATACGCCAGCGAGCACGTGCGGCAGGTCGGGCAGTCGCAGGCCGGGTCGGGCGGCTCCTCGGCGTGCCGCCAGCGGGCGTGCTTGAGCACGACCGGCCCGCGCGAAGTGTGCAGCAACCCGTTGCGGGCGTTGCGGGTGGGGATGACGCAGTCGAAGAGGTCGATCCCCGCCGCCACCGCGTGGACGATGTCCACGACCGTGCCGACACCCATGAGGTAGCGCGGCCGATCGGCCGACAGCATCGGCGCGCACGCGTCCACCGCCTGCCACATCTCGGGCGGCGGCTCGCCCACCGACAGCCCCCCGAGGGCGTGGCCGTCGAACCCCATGCTGCCGATCTCCTCGGCGGCGCGCCGCCGCAGTCCGAGATCGAGCCCGCCCTGGACGATGCCGAACAGCAAGGTACCGCCCCCGGGCGCCAGGGCGGCCCGACAGCGCGCCGCCCAGCGCCCGCTGAGCTCCACCGCCCGCTCGAGGTCGGCGGGCGCCGCCGGCAGTGCCGGACAGACGTCGAGCGCCATGGCGATGTCGACACCCAGACGCCGCTGGCTGTCGACGCAGCTTTCGGGGGTGAGACGCAGCTCGCTGCCGTCGAGGTGCGAGCGAAACGTCACGCCGTCCTCGTCGAAGCGCCGGCGCCCGGCCAGGGAGAACACCTGGAACCCGCCCGAGTCGGTGAGGATCGGGCCGTCCCAGCCCATGAAGGCGTGCAGGCCGCCGAGACGCTCGACCGTCTCGACCCCCGGCCGCAGGAGCAGGTGGTAGGTGTTGCACAGCACCATTTCCGGCCCGAGCGCTCGCAGTTCCCAGGGAGCCAGGCCCTTGACGCTGGCTGCCGTGCCCACCGGCATGAAGGCGGGGGTACGCACGATCCCGTGCCGTGTCGAGAGCTCACCGGCACGGGCCCGCGTGGCGCCGTCCCCGGCCACGACGACGAACCGGCCTGGCACCTACTCGTGGCTCCCCAGCTTGACCTCCACGACCTGCACGTCGGGCGGTAAGGCGAGGGTGAAGAAGTCGTCCTCGATCGGCTGGTTGGCGACGATTTCGGTGAAGCGGTACGCCGTCGAGTCGCCGTCCGCCTCGATGTACGACACCGCGACCGGCATCATGCGGACGCGGTCGATCTCGAGCTCCACTTGCCGCAGGCGCTTCTTGAGCAGGTGCGAGGTCGGCTTGAGGATGAGGGTGTAGTTGCCGCCTTCGCCGGGATCCAGGAAGGTGAAGGAAAAGTTCTGCTTGAGCCGGTCCAGGGGCTCGGCGGCGCCGACGAAGCGGAAGACCCGGCGCTGGACGCGCCCCACCTCGACGCGCTCGGCCCGCTTCTCGGCCGGGCGGTAGGTGATCGCCACCCCCTCGGCCAGCAGGACCGTCATCGGCCGCGGGCTCTCGTATTCCCACCGCACCATGTCGGGGTGCTTGTAGTAGAAGCGCCCGCGCGACACCGTCGGCTCGGCGAGCAGCCGGCTCGTCTTCCGCTGCTCGAACCGGGCCTGCAGCGTCGTGGTCCCGGCCTGCACCTGCGTCACCCGTTGCACGAGCGCGGCGAGCTTGTCGGCGCCCCGCAACTCGGGCGGCAGCGGCTCCTGGCCCGAGGTCCACACCGCGACCGACACGCACAACACCCACCCCAGACGCCTCATGCGGGGAACCCTAGCATCCGAAGAAGGTGCGAGGCAACGTGGCCCTGGCGCGGGCACGGGGTCCGGTCCTCGACGCGAGGCGGCCCGTGTCCACGGACGGCGGCAGGGAAATGGAGATCTCTCCGCCTGCCGAGCTCGCCTGGCCTCACACGACGCGTGTCACGGTCTCGTCACGTGTCGATTCAACAGCCGGGCTGACCGGGCTCCTCACCGTCAGACACAAGAGCGCCGAGTCCGCGGCCGGCCGCCTCGTGGAAAGAGGGCGGCGCGCTCGAGGCCACCCTGGACATCCTCGGCGGCGCGGCAGCAGAGGCTCCCAGAGGCGACTTCCAGTCGGGCGTCACGCTTCTGACCCCTCTGGCTCGAAGGTCCTCGAGCGCATCCTGCCCTTGCCGAACCCGATCGAAGCCGTCACGAAGCTGTCGAGCCAGCGCCTCCCCGGCGGGATGACGCGCGACCGGCCGAGCCGGGCGACCGCATGAAATCCAGCGAGGAGGCCCGCAAGGTCTCCGAATTTCAGTAGCAGAGGACAGCCGGCGCGGAAAGCTCGTACAATGGCGGTTCGGAGGTGCGCGTGCCGGGCACGAGCGTGGTGGTGAGCTTCCAGGGCGAGCGGCGGCAAGTGGCGAGCGGGATGACCGTGGCCCAGTTCCTGACTGACTACTTCGACAGGCTTCCCGACGACATCCTGGCAGCGCTCGTCAACCGCCGGCTGGTGATGCTGGACTTCCCGCTGCGCGGCCACCACGTGGACCTAGAGGCGGTACGACTGCCATCGCGCGACGGCGAGGCCGTTTTCCGGCGGTCGGCCTCGCTGGTGCTGCTCGAGGCGGTGCGCGAGCTGTACCCCGAGGCCCGGCTCACCGTCGGGCAGTCGCTCGGCAAGGGCTACTTCTTTTCCTGGCAGGCGCCGTTCCCGCTCACGCTGCAGGTCGTCAGCTCGATCGCCCGCCGTGTCGACGAGATCTGCCGGGAGGACCGCCCGTTCGTCCGCCGCGTGGTGACGCTCGAGGAAGCCGAGACGCTCTTCCGCGCCGCCGGCCAGGAGGCGACGCTCGCGCTGCTCGCGACCTACCGCTCGTCCACCGTGCCGCTGGTGAGCTGCGGAACCTTCCACGACATCGCCCACGGCGCTGTGGCGCCCTCGGCCGGCCGCCTCAAGGGGGTGGCCGTGCTGCCGTACGAGGACGGCCTGCTGCTGCGTTTCCCGCGCAACGGCGAGCCGGCGAGCGAGCGGCCGCTCCGCCCGCAGCCCAAGCTCTTCGCGATTTACCGCGAGACGCGGCGGTGGAACGAGGTGCTGGGGGTGGCCAACGTGGGCGCTCTCAACCGGGTGTGCCTGTCGGGCGAGATCTCGGAGGTGATCCGCATCGCCGAGGGGTTCCAGGAAAAGCGCATCGCCCAGATCGCCGACGCGATCGCTGCCGAGCGCAAGCGGATCCGCATGGTCCTGGTCGCCGGGCCGTCGGCCTCCGGCAAGACGACGTTCATCAAGCGGCTGGGGATCCAGCTTCGCGTCAACGGCATCCAGCCGGTGGGGCTCTCTCTCGACAACTACTTCGTCAACCGGGACCGGACCCCCGTCGACTCCGACGGCAAGCCCGACTACGAGGCCATCGAGGCGCTCGACCTCGCGCTCCTCAACCAGCAGCTCGACGCCCTGCTGCGCGGCGAGGAGGTGGCGGTGCCGCGCTACAACTTCCTCACCGGTACGCGCGACGAGCCCGGCCGCTGGACCCGGCTCCACCTGGAACCCGACCAGGTCCTGCTCGTCGAGGGGATCCACGCCCTCAACCCCAAGCTCACCGAGGCGATCCCCGAGCACACCAAGTTCCGCCTGTTCATTTCCGCCCTCACCCAGCTCATCCTCGACGACCAGAACCGGATCTTCACCTCCGACGCCCGGCTCATCCGTCGCCTGGTGCGCGACCGGCTGTACCGCGGCCACCCGGTCACCCGCACGCTCGAGATGTGGAGTTCGGTGCGCCGCGGTGAGGCGCGCGGCATCTTCCCGTTCCAGGAACAGGCCGACATCATGTTCAACTCGGCGCTGGTCTACGAGCCGGCAGTGCTCAAGGTGTACGCCGAGCGCTTCCTGCTCGAGGTACCACGCGAGCACCCCACCTACACCGAGGCCTATCGCCTGCTCAAGTTCCTCGCGTGGTTCGTGCCGATCTTCCAGGACGACGTGCCCCACACCTCGCTGCTTCGCGAGTTCATCGGCGGCTCGGCGTTTTCCGACTGAGGCGACAGTTGTTGGTACTTGGTGGCTGGTTTTCCACCCGTACCCTCCACCCATCCGCGACCTGGACCTGCACCTGGACGAGACCGACGGCGCGGTGCGCCCCTTCCGGAGCCCGCCCGCTGGCCTCACCCATCAACTGTCAACCTCGCGCCGGACGGGCGAGGCGGCGGGCGAGGGCGAGAGCGAGCAGCACGCAGCCGATGGCGAGCAGCGGCAACACGACGGCGAGAACGGCGAGCGAGAACGACATGACCGCCTCTCCGGTGGCGACCAGCCAGTTCGCGAGCCCTCCCGTCGCCAGGCTCGAGGCCTTGCGGACAAGCGCGAGCGAGACATGGACGCCGCCCGCCACCGCACCGCCCGCCAGCACGGCGAGCGTCCAGCGAGCGACCGGGCCGACGTCCCCGAGCGGCGCCGCCACCAGGACGATCCCGGCGCCCACCGCGAGCGGCGCACCCAGGGCGTCGAGCAGGTTGTCGAGCCACGGCACGTAGTAGGCGCCGATCTCCAGCGCCACCGCCACGGCGAACGTGAGCAGCGCCGGCCAGCTGCCCATCCACTCGAGCCCTGGCGCCAGCTCCACGAGCCCGAGCATCGCCGCCGCCGAGAGCACGAGCGGGGGGACGAAGATCCGGAACCCCGCGGCCGCCGCCAGCCCGAGCCCGAGACAGACCGAGAGGGCTATGTCGCCGAGCGAGGTGTCCATCAGCAGATCCTCGGCAGCTCGGAGCCGGCGAGCAGGTCGAGCACCCGCACGCTCCCGAACGGCGTGCGGAGCACCACCGGCGCCTGCTCCGGCAGTCGAGCCTCGACGCGACCGACGACGGCTGCCTCCACGCCCCGGGGGTGAGCCCGGAGGACCGAAAGCGCGTGCTCGGCGTCCTCTCCCCGCACCCACGCCAGCAGGCGGCCCTCGCACGCCACGTAAAGCGGGTCGAGCCCCAGCAGCTCGCACACTGCGGCGACCTGCGCTCGCACCGGCACGGCCTCCTGCTCGAGGACGATGCGCACGCCGGCCCGGCTCGCCGCCTCGTGGCAGGTCGTGGCCAGCCCGCCGCGGGTCGGGTCGTGCATGGCGTGGAGCTCGACGCCGCCGTCGCGCAGCGCCGCCGCGAGGGAACCGAGCGGGGCGCAGTCGGAGCGCAGCCCGGCGCCGGCCATATGGTGGCGGCACGCCATGACCGTGGCCCCGTGCTCCCCGACAGGCCCCGACACCAAAACCGCATCCCCCGGCGCAATGCGGTGGTCGCCCAGGTCGACGCCTGGCGGTACCACCCCCACACCAGCGGTGACGATGAACGCGCCGTCGGCCTTGCCCTTCGGCACGACCTTGGTGTCTCCCGCGACGACCTGCACACCAGCCTCCCCAGCTGCTCGGGCGGCGCCCGCCACGAATGTCCGCAGCAGCTCGACCTCCAGCCCCTCCTCGAGGATCACGGCAAACGACAGCCAGAGCGGGGTCGCGCCAGCCACCGCCAGGTCGTTGACCGTGCCGCACACGGCGAGGTAGCCGAGGTCGCCACCCGGGAAGACGGACGGCTCGACGACGAAGGCATCGGTGGTGAACGCCGGCCGTCCCGGCGGCAGCGCACCTGGCAGCGCCGCGTCCGAAAGCGTGGCCAGGACCGGGTTCGAAAACGCCGGCACGAACAGCCCCCGGATCAGCTCCTGCATGAGTCGTCCGCCGCCACCGTGCGCCAGCAGGATCCTCTCCTTCCTCACCGTTCCCTCCGAGCCACTGCTCGTCCCACGCTCATCCTCCATGGCGGTACCACGCGGCGCAGCTGCCTTCGCTCGAGACCATGCAGGCGCCCACGGCGGAGGCCGGCGTGCAGACCCGCCCGAACAGCGGGCACTCCGGGGGATCGATGACGCCCTTGAGGACGTCCCCGCACCGGCACCCGTGCGGCTCCACCGGCGCGCACACCTCGACCTCGATGCGTCCGGCGTCGCGGTGGGCCAGACCTTCGCGCAGCGCCAGGCCCGAGCCCGGAATGGGGCCGAGCCCGCGCCAAACGGCGTCGACGGGTTCGAAGAAGCGGTCGACGAGCGCCCGCGCCTCGCGGTTACCCTCCCGCGTGACCACCCTGGCATAGAGGTTTTCAATCGCGGGCCTTCCCTCCCGCACCTGGCGGACGATGGCCTCCACACCGCGCAGCACGTCGGTGGGCGCAAACCCCACCACGACAGCGGGACGCCCCAGCTCCGAGGCGACGAACTCGAAGGCGTCCGAGCCGACGATCACCGAGACGTGGCCCGGCAGCAGGAAGCCGTCCACCTGCACGGCGGGGTCGAGCGCCAGCGCCCGCATTGGCGGCGGCATCACCTTGTGCCCCGCGAGGACGCGGAAGTTGGGCACACCCGCCGTCTCGGCCTCGGCCAGGGCGGCGGCCACCGTGGGCGTCGTTGTCTCGAACCCCACGCCCAGAAAGACCACGGTGCGGCCGGGGTTCTCGCGTGCCACAGCAAGGGCGTCGCGCGGCGAGTAGACGACGTGCACGGCGCCTCCCTCCGCCCGGCACTGCTCGAGGCTGCCGTGGCTCGACGGCACCCTGACGAGGTCCCCAAACGTTGCGACAATGACGTCGGGGCGGCGGGCCAGCGCCTCGGCGCGGTCCACGTACCCCACCGGCGTGACGCACACCGGGCAACCCGGGCCGGCAATCAGGCGGACCGCGGGCGGCAGCAGGCGACGCAAGCCGGCCGCCGCCACCGCGTGGGTGTGTGTCCCGCAGACCTCCATGATCGTGATGCAGCGTGGCAGGCCCTCTGCGAGGCGTGCGATCCGGGTTGCCAGCGCCCGCACCGCCGCAGGGTCAGCGAAACGCCGCTCCTGGCTCACCCTCTCCGCCTTCCAGCCTCGCCATCTCCGCGAGCAGCGCCAGCGTTTCGCGCGCTTCCTGCTCGTCGACAATGCCGATCGCGTACCCGGCATGCACGAGCACGAAGTCGCCCCTCTTTGCCTCGGGCTGCAGCATCAGCGACACCTCGCGCTGCACCCCGTCGAGCTCGACGATTGCCAGCTCACCCCGCCGCTCGAGCACCTGCATCGGGACTGCAAGACACATCAGGCCGCTCCTCTCTGGCAGGGGCGTACGCCGCGCGCCGCTGCCACCGCTCCCAGCACCGCCTGCCCGTAAGCGAGTCCACCATCGCCGGGCGGCACCCGGCACGGCAGCAGTGGCTCAAAACCCGCCCTGCGGAGCCCCTCGGCCAACCCCCGTCGCAGCAGTCGGTTGACCATGCACCCCCCGCCCAAGGCTACCACTCCGGGCCGCGCCACAGCACGGGTCAGCTCGACCGCCAGGTGGCAGAACGTGGCGTGGAACCCGGCTGCAACCGCTGCCGCGGGTTCCCCTTCCAGCAGCCTCCGGGCCGCGGCCGCAAACAGCGCGACGGACGGAAACTGCCGCTGGGATCCCAGCTCCAGCTCCGGCCAGACCTCGACCGGGCTTGCGGCGGCTGCCAGTGCCTCCACCCGCGCTGCAGCCTCCCCCTCATAGCCGTTCACGGCCACCAGACCCAAGAGCGCGCCCAGCGCCTCGAACAGGCGCCCGGCGCCCGAGGCCAGCGGCCAGCCACCGCGCGCCAGTGACCCCACCTGGGCCAGCCGGTGGCTTTCGACGAGCGAGGCCAGCGGCAGCGCCCTGACCTGCGCTCCGAGGCCGGCGAGCTCGAGGACCGCCACGGCGACGCGCCAAGGTTCGCGCACCGCCGCGTCACCTCCGACGAGCGGCAGCGGCTGCAGCGCGGCGAGCCGCCGCCAGCCCAGGTCGCCGTCGAGCTCCAGCCACTCGCCACCCCACGCCGTGCCGTCAGGGCCCCACCCCGTGCCATCGAAGGCGATCGCGACCGCGACCTCATCGGCCGTGGGGAACCGCTCCCACTCGGCCAGCACCGCGGCAGCGTGCGCGAGGTGGTGCTGGACACGCACGATCTCGGCGCCACGCAAGCGCGTCAGTTCCTCGCCCAGCCAGGTCGACGGGTAGTCCGGGTGCTCGTCGACCACCACCACCTGACTGGCGGCCTGCAGGAAGTCCTCGAGCCCCTCGACGACCTCGCGCAGAAACGCCCGGGCCGCCTCGCTGTCCAGGTCGCCCACGTGCTGCGAGAAGAACGCTTCCCGGCCGACGGCAAGACACGCGGTGACCTGCAGGAACCCCCCGAGACCCAGCACCGGTCGGGGGGCAGCCGAGGGCGACGGCAGGGCCTCCGGCACCGTGCCGCGGCCCCTGCGTACCATGAACGGCGCATCCCTGTCGCTCCGCATGACCGTGTCGTCAACCCGCCGCACCACGTCGCGATCGTGGAGGAGGAAGGCGTCCGCGATGGCTCGCAGGCGATCGAGGGCCTCGCGGTTCGTGCGGCAAATCGGTTCGTCCGAGACGTTCCCCGAGGTCATCACGAGCGCGTCATACCGGGCGCCGCGGAACAGCTCCACGTGCAGCGGCGTCGTGGGCAACAGCACACCTAGGTCCCCAAGGCCCGGTGCCACTCCCGCCGCAACGCCCCCTGCCTCGCGGCGCGGCGCGAGCAGGATTGGCGCCCGCGCCGACGTCAGCTCGGCCTCCTCGGCAGCTGTCAACACAACCAAGCGCCGCGCTGCGTCGAGGTCTCGGGCCATCACCGCGAACGGCCTGGACGGGCGCCGCTTCCGCTCCCGCAACCGGGCCACGGCGGCCTCGTCGTCGGCACGGCAGGCGAGCTGGAACCCGCCCACTCCCTTGACTGCCACGACCCCCCCACGAGCCAGCACCTCTCTCGCCCCGGCCAGCACCTCGTGCATGCCGTCGAGCCTACCCCGTCCCTCCACCTGGGAGCACCAGGACGTGGACGGCCCCCCGCCTGCCCGGTCGAGAGTCGAGAGCCGAGTGCGTTCCCCACCGTTCCCCGCAACGAGCCACAACCTCGGGCCGCAGGCAGGGCAGCACACCGGCTCGGCGTGGAACCGGCGGTCCGCCGGGTCCTCGTACTCGCGCCGGCAGGCGGGGCAGAGCGGAAAGCAGGCCATGGAGGTGCGCTCGCGGTCGTACGGCAGCGAGCGCACGAGCGAAAAGCGAGGCCCGCAATTGGTGCACGTCACGAACGGGTAGCGGAAGCGTCGGTCGGTGGGATTCTCCATTTCGGCCCGGCACTCGGCGCACAACGCGGCGTCCGGCGGCACCAGCGCCCGCTTCCTCGCGCCTTCCGACGAGGCCCGGACCTCGAAGCCAGCCTCGCCGCGGGCGGGAACGACCTGCAGGCTCACCTCGTCGAGACGGGCGAGCGGCGGGAGCGCTTGCCGCAACGCGGCCACGAAGTCCTCGGCCGCGGGGCCTTCCACCTCGACGACCACGCCTTCGGGGGTGTTTTGCACGAACCCCGCGAGGCCGAGCCCGGTCGCCACCCGGTGCACAGTGGGACGGAAACCCACGCCCTGCACCACGCCCCGGCAGACGATCCGCAGCCTCACGGCTCCCCCCACTCTCCCGAACCGCAACCCGGGGTCCGTCTCCCGGGGTCCGGTCCCCCAATCCAGCACGGACAGGTCACGGCATGCCGTTTTCTCTCGCTCATTTCGTTGGGCCGGCTCAGGCCGACCCGCCCCGCTTGCGGGCCAGGCGGTCCTCGATCAGCCGACACCACGCTTCGACCCCCTCGCCGGTGCGGGAGGACGTCACGATGAACACACTGTCCGGGTTGAGCGTCGTCACCTGCCGGCGCACGGCCTCAAGATCGAAGCTCGTGTAGGGCAGCAGGTCGGCCTTGGTCACCACAGCCACGGCCGCGCGGGCGAAGATGGCCGGGTATTTGAACGGCTTGTCGTCGCCCTCGGCCACCGAGAGGAGCACCACCTTGAAGTCCTCGCCCAAGTCGTAGGAGGTCGGGCAGATGAGGTTCCCGACGTTCTCGATGAAGAGGATGTCGAGGGGCAGAAAGAGCGCCTGATCGAGCGCGCTGCGCACTTGTCTGGCGTCGAGGTGGCATGCACCGCCGGTGAGGATCTGGTGCGCCGGGATCCCCAGCGCGCGCAGGCGGTCGGCGTCGCGCTCGGTGGCGATGTCGCCCTCGATGCACCCGAGCCTGAACCGCTCGCGCAGCGCCCGCGCGCTGGCCTCGAGCAGCGTCGTCTTGCCCGATCCCGGCGACGAGATGAGGTTGACCACCAGCGTCCCAGCCGCCGCAAAGCTCTCGCGCAGCTCGCGAGCCGCCTGTTCGTTGGCCGCCAGCACCCTCTGGCGGGCGTCAAGAGTCTGTGTCACGAGAACCCTCCCCCTCGTCCGGCACCGTGAAGCTCACCTGCATCAGGTCCAGCTCCTGCCCGCCCTCGACCCGCAGCGCCCCGCCGCACTCCTCGCAAACCGCGAGCCACCCCCCCTCCGGCCTCTCCTGGGGAGCGCCGCAGGCGGGGCAGCTTTGCCTCGCGGGCCGCCATTCCACGTCGAGCACACACCCCGCCTCCGGGGTGCCGTCGACCAGTGCCTCCCAGGCGAAGCGCAGAAGATCCGGCTCGATGGCGGTGAGCTCCCCCACCGCGACCCGCACCCGTTCCGCCCGTGCCCCCGGGTAGGGCGCCAGTGCTGCCCTGGTGCTCTCGAGAATCGACTGGGCGATCGACAGCTCGTGCACGCGTGCCCTTCACCCCTCAACCACGAGTGCGCAGCCGCGGTTCCCGATCGCGCTCAGCGCGCGAGGGGCTTGACCGCGTCCTTGAGCTCCTTGCCGGGCCGGAACCGCACCGTGCGCGAAGCCGCGACGCGGATGGTCTCGCCGGTGCGCGGGCTGCGGACCTCACGGGCGGGGCGCTCGGAGGCGTAGAAGCTGCCGAGGCCGGGGATCACCACCCGGTCGCCCAGGGCCAGCCAGTCCACGAGGGCGTCCACCATCACCTCGATGGCCCGCGCGGCGTGCGCCTTGGGCAGGCCGGTCTCGAAGGCGATGCGCTCTACCAGCTCCATCTTTCCAGGCATCCCGCTCCTCCGATCGCCCTCACCTTACACGGCCGTCGGGAGCTGTTCAAGCCGGCCGCGCGAAGAGGTGCACCGTGAAACCGTCTCCGTCGGCCGAAGGCGGAATCACCACGCCTCCACCCGGTCGCTCGACGAAGTTCAGGTTCGAAGGGAGCGTCGGCGCCACCGCCTCGAACGGGAGACCGGCCACGACCTGCTCGTTCTCCTCGGGCTCGAGCGAGCAGGTGGCGTACAGCAGGAACCCGCCCGGCGCCACCAGCCGAGCTGCCCCGGCGAGGATGCGGCGTCCGGCGGCCGCCAGCCGCGGGAGGTCCTCGGGACGCAGCCGCCACCGGATTTCGGGGTGCCGCCGCAGCGTACCGGTCCCCGAGCACGGGGCATCCACGATCACGACCTCCCAGCTCGCGGCCCGCAGCGGCGGGTTCGCGGCGTCGGCCACGAGCAGCGCGGCAGTCACGCCGTGGGCGCTCAGGTTCCGGCGCAGCAGCCCGACGCGGCCCGGATGCCTGTCCGCCGCCAACAGCAGCCGTGGGGCCGCCGAACGGGTGAGCGCCAGCAGCTTGCCGCCGGGGGCGGCCGCGAGGTCCGCCACTCGCGCCCCCGGCCGGCACGGAACCAGGGCCGCCACGAGCGCCGCCGTGGGGTCGATCGCGTACGCCCCCCCCTCCGCCACCACCCGGGCGGCGGCCGCCGCGTTGGCGGTCACGACGCGCACCAGCGGCGACCACGGATGAGCCGCCAGCTCGCACCCGGCGGCGCGCAGGCGTCTTTCGCTTTCTTCCGAGGCCAGCACGCACATCGGCGCCGGCGCCTGGCCGGCGGCCAGCGCGGCCTCGAGCAGCGGCTCGCCGAGCAGCTCCCGCCAGCGCTCCACCAGCCAGTCCGGATGGGAAAAACGCAGTCCTGCCGGCAGGGAGCGGTCCGCGGCATCCGGCCACGGTGCCTGCACGGCCCGCCGCAGCACGGCGTTGACGAGCCCCGCTGCCGGCTGGCACACCGCCTTCGCGACCCGCACCGCCTCCGCCACCGCCACCGCCGGCGGCGTGGACAGGCGCCGGGCCTCGTACAGCGCGAACCGCAGGACGGCGCGCACGAGGGGGTCCAGCGACGGCAGCGGCCGGCGCAGGCACGGCGCCAGCAGGTGATCGAGCGTGCGTTGCCAGCGCAGCGTGCCGAGGACCAGCTCGCGCGCGAGGGGCGACGCGTCGCCCAGCAGACGGGCGGCGTGCGACCCGGTGGCGTCCACGCGCGCCAGCACCTCGGCGGCGCGCCGGCGCGGGTCAGCCGAGGCGGCGCGCCGGCGCGGGTCAGCCGAACCGCTCACCCCGGGCCACCCGTTCCCCGAGAATGAAGGCGTCGGCCGGCAGCCGGCGCTTCCCTTCCCGCTGCAGCTCTCCGAGCATCGCCACCGTGCCGCCTCCGCACCTCACGGCGATGCCGGCGGGCGAGACCCCGAGGACCGTGCCGGGCTCCTCGCCGCCGGCGACCGGCTCGCCCGGCCGGAGGTCGTGAACCTTCACCCTCGCCCCGCGGAAGTTGCAGTACAGGCCGGGAAAGGGATCGAACGCCCGGCACCGGCGGTCGAGTTCCTCGGCCGGGAGCGTCCAGTCGATCCGCCCCATCTTGCGCTCCAGTTTGACCGTCACGGTCGCCTCTCGCTCGTCTTGCGGTCGCGGCCGGAGCGAGCCGGCCGCCAGAGCCCGCAGCGTCTCGACGAGCAGCTCGGCGCCGACCCGCGCCAGGAGCGGTTCGAGCGTGGCCGTCCGCTCGCGCGGCCCGATCGGCACCCGTCGCTGCAGCAGGATCGGTCCCGTGTCGAGCCCCTCGTCGAGCTGCATCGTGGTCACCCCGGTGAACGGGTCACCGGCCAGGATCGCCGTTTCGATCGGTGTCGGCCCGCGATGCCTCGGCAGCAACGACGGATGCACGTTGACGAACCCCAGGCGCGGCACACCCAGCACCCGAGGCGTGATGAGGCGCCCGAACGCCACCACTGCCGCGGCGTCCGGGCGGAGCTCCACGAACGGACGGTAGAACTCGTCCACACCGAGCTTCTCGGGCTGCGCCACCGCAATCCCCAGGCGCTCGGCGGCGACGGCGACGGGCGGCCGGGTCAGTTCGAGGTGGCGGCCGGCCGGCCGGTCGGCTCGCGACACCACGAGCGGAATCTCGAACCCCGCCGCCAACAGCGCTTCCAGGGATGGCAGGGCGAACTCGGGGGTCCCGAAAAAGGCCACTCTCATCGCCCGAGTCTAACCCACCGCCCGCTCCCCGACTTCCCCCCGATCGCCCGGGCGAAGGTCGAAGGTCGAACGTGCCCGCCCGCCTGAGGAGCGTCGCTCGCCGTGTCCCTTTGCCCTTTGCCTTAGACCTTCGACCTTCGCCGGGCGGGAGGGAGGGTCTTGCATCCCCGCTCCTTTGCTATACTCGACGGGTCCTGCGCCGAGGCTGGGACGTGCGGGGTGACAGAGGCCGCCCCTGCAGGAGGTAAGCCATCGCTGACGAGCGCGATCGAACACGAATCAACGAGATGATACGGCTTTCGCCGGTCCGTCTCGTCGATGCCGACGGCACCCAGGTCGGCATCGTCCCCGTCGAGGAAGCACTGGCTCTCGCCCGGTCCCGCGGGCTCGACCTCGTCGAGGTCGCCCCCACGGCCCGCCCCATCGTCTGCAAGATCATGGACTGGGGCAAGTACCGCTACGAGCAGGAAAAGAAGGCTCGGGTCGCGCGGCGCAAGGAGCACCAGATCGAGGTCAAGGAGATCAAATTCCGCCCTGGCGTGGCGGACCACGATTTCCAGACCAAGCTCGGGCTGGTCCGCAAGTTCCTCGAGCAAGGCAAGCATGTGAAGGTCACGATCATGTTCCGCCGCCGAGAGATGCGACGCCCCGAGAACGGCTACGAGGTCATGGAGCGCATCAAGCAGGAGCTGGCGGACCTCGTGCGGCTGGAGCGGGACGTCGGGGCCCTCGAGGGGCGCGACCTCACGATGGTCCTCGCCCCGCAACGCAGAAGCGCTTAGCTTCCGGGCTTCCCCCCGGCACGTCAAAAGGAGCGTCGAAATGGCAAACGGTATGGGTCCGTGTCGCATCGCCCCCGATCAGGTCCACGAGGTGCTGGGCCAGCACATGCTGGTTGACGGCTTCCACATCGTCCCCGACCTCGAACGCTCGCACGGGTCGTACCTCGTCGACTCGCGCGACGGCAAGGCCTACTTCGACCTCTTTTCCAACTTCGCGTCGCAGGCGCTGGGCTGGAACCACCCGGCCTTCGCGGATCCCGCGTACCGGGAGCGGCTGCTGGCCGCCGCGCTGCACAAACCGGCCAACTCGGACCTCTACACCTGCTTCTTCGCCGAGTTCATATCCACCTTCGCCCGGCTCGCCGTACCCGACTCCCACAACCGCCGCATGTTCGTCATCGAGGGCGGCGCCCTGGGCGTCGAGAACGCGCTCAAGGCGGCGTTCGACTGGAAGGTCCGGCGCAACCAGGCGAAGGGGCTGAAGGGCGAGTTCGGCAGCAAGGTCATCCATTTCCGCCAGGCGTTCCACGGCCGCACCGGCTACACGCTCTCGCTGACCAACACCGCGGACCCTCGCAAGTACGCCCTCTTCCCCAAGTTCGACTGGCCGCGCATCTCGAACCCGAAGATCATCTTCCCCCTCGAGCAGCACCTCGCCGAGGTGGCCGACGCCGAGGCCCGCGCGGTGGCCGAAATCGAGGCCGCCGTGGCGCGCCACGGTGACGACATCGCCTGCCTGATCATCGAGCCGATCCAGGCCGAGGGCGGCGACCATCACTTCCGCCCGGAGTTCCTGCGCCGCCTTCGCGAGCTGGCCGACCGCCACGACTTCCTGCTCATCTTCGACGAGGTGCAGACCGGCCTCGGGCTCACCGGCACCATGTGGGCCTGGCAGGGGCTCGGCGTGGAGCCCGACCTCTTCTGCTTCGGCAAAAAGGTGCAGGTGGGCGGCATGTGCTCCAACGCCCGCATCGACGAGGTGCCCGACAACGTGTTCCGGGTCTCCTCGCGCATCAACTCGACGTGGGGAGGCAACCTCACCGACATGGTGCGGGCGACCCGCATCCTCGAGGTCATCCACGACGATGACCTGGTGGCCAACGCCCGCACCATGGGGCAGCACCTGCAAGATGGCCTGCACGGCCTGGCGGCCGAGTTCCCGGAGCTGATCTCGCAGGTCCGCGGCCGCGGGCTGATGATCGCCTTCGACCTTCCCGACAGCGCGCAGCGCAACGAGCTCGTGGTCGCGGCTCGCGAGCGCGCCTTGCTGCTGTTGCCGTGCGGCGAGCGGTCGATCCGCTTCCGCCCGTACCTCGACCTCACGCGGGAGGACGCCGACAAGGCGCTCGCCCTGCTCGCCGACTCGCTGCTGGCGACGCGGCGGCCGTACGCGGGCAAGGGCGCGGAGAAGGCGACGAAGTAGGCTCCCTCGCCCCGGCCGTTGGGGCACGGGTGTCGGACCGAGGCCAACGCGACAGGCGGATGGCCTACAGCAAGCTACAATGGCGGTTGAAGTCAAAGGAGTGACGAGATGGCTTCGAACCCTCCGCTGCCCCCCGAACCGCCGTCGCCCTCCGGCCTCAATCCGGCCTACACCCCGCCTCCTCCGCCCCCTCCCATCGAGCCGGGCGGCGTGATCCCGCCGCCGGCCGGCGGCCCTCCCCTCCTGCCGTGGGAGCAGCCCGGCTACCCGTTTCTGGAAGGGCTGTACGAGACCGCCAAGCTGTTCTTCACCGAGCCCACCGCCGCCTTCGAGCGCATGCAGCTCGGCGGCGAGCTCGGCCGCCCGATCCTGTACGCGATCATCTTCGGCTGGCTGGGGACGATCGCCGGGCAGGTCTACAACATCGTGATGGGCGGTGCGATGTACAAGCTTCTCCCGCACATGCCCGAGGGTCCCGACTTCGGCTCGAACCCCCTGTTCAACGTCGGCGTCATGGTGGTCGCGCCGCTGCTCGTGCTCATCGCCTTGTTCGTGGGCGCCGCCATCTACCACCTCTTTCTCCTGCTCTACGGCGGCGCCAGCTCGGGGTTCGGGGCCACCGTGCGCGTCCTGTGCTACGCGAGCACGGTCCAGATCCTCCAGGTCCTGCCGATTTGCGGCGGGCTGGTCGGAGCCGTGTGGGGCATCGTCCTGCAGGTCATCGGTCTCGCCGTCGCCCACCGCACGACGCGGGTCAAGGCAGCGGGCGCCATCCTGACGCCCATCCTGCTGTGCTGCCTGTGTGCCGTCCTCATCCTCGTGCTCGCCTTCGGCGGAGCGCTGGCCGCGGCCCGAGGCGCCATGCGGTGAGGTGGCGCCCGGCGGGCCCGGAGGAGCGTCAGCTCGCCTGGCTATGGGGCGCCGCCGCGCTGTCCGCGCTGGCGCTCCGCCCCCTGTGGCTGGCTGCCGCCCCTCTGCTGCCAGCCTGTCCTCTGCACCACCTGACCGGCATCCCCTGCCCGACCTGCGGCTCCACGCGTGCCGGCCTCGCGCTGCTGCACGCGGACCTCCTCGGGGCGCTCGCACTCAACCCTCTGGCCACGCTGGCCGGCATCGCCTTCGTGCTGGGGGGAGTCGGCGCACCGTTGTGGGTCTCGTTCGGCGGCCCCGTGCCCGAGTTCCCCGCGCGCTGGCCGCTGTGGACGCGCCTGGGCGTTCTCGGTGCGATCCTGCTCAACTGGGTGTGGCTGGTGGTCGAGCTGCCTTGACCGTCACGCCCCCGGGCGCGACCCGGGCTTGATCACCGGCACCCCGGCCGCGCACAGCGGGCAGCTTTCCGGCGGGTAGTTGGGGATGTCGAGCGTCAACAGCGCGGTGTACGGCAGCGGCGAAAACGGGTTGTCCTGCCCCGAGCGGTTCACCATCGAGGCCACGCCCACCACCGTGCCGCCGTGGCGCTGTACGACGTCCATCACCTCGCGGGTGGAGCCGCCGGTGGTCACGACATCCTCCACGACCAGGACGCGCGTGCCCTCCTCGATCCGGAACCCCCGGCGCAGCGCCATCGCACCCTCGGCGCGCTCGGTGAAGAAAAACGGCACGTCGAGCGCACGCGCCACCTCGTGGCCGATGATCACCCCGCCGAGAGCGGGCGAGACCACGAGCTGGGCGGCTGCAGTGCGCAGCCGGGCTGCGAGCTGGCGGCCGGCCACCTCGGCGCGCGTCGGTTCGGCGAGGTACACCGCGCACTGCAGGTAACGGGTCGAATGCAGACCCGACGAGAGCCGGAAGTGCCCCTCGAGGAGCGCCCCGGCCTCGGCCATGTCGTCGAGCGTGATGGCGTGCATCAATCCTCCCGTTTCAGACCGTACGCCTCGATCTTCTTGTAGAGGTTGGAGCGCGGCGTCTGGATGGCGCGCGCGGTGGCCGCCACGTTCCACCCGTGGCGCTGCAGCTGGCGCACGAGATAGGCCCGCTCCGCCTGCTCCTGGAATTCGGTGAGCGTTGCCGCGGTGAAAACCCCCTCGTCCCCCTGCGTCACCGTGGGGGCTCCGGGCAAGAGGTCCACGCGGTGGATCTCGTCCTCGAGCTGCATGATCACGGCTCGCTCGACGATGTTCTTGAGCTCCCGGACGTTGCCCGGGAACGGGTAGGCCGCGAGCTGGCGCAGCGCCTCGGCGCTCCAGCGCTTCGGGCGCCGGCTGTACTCCTCGCACGCCAGCCGCGTGAAGTGCTCGACGAGGGAGGGGATGTCGTCGGGGTGGGTGCGCAACGGAGGCGTGCGCAGCACCACCACCGAGAGGCGGAAAAAGAGGTCTTCGCGGAACCGCCCGGCCTTGACCTCCTCCTGGAGATCCTTGTTGGTCGCGGCTATGACGCGCACGTCGACGTGCCCGACGGTGCCGGCGCCCACCGGCTCCACCTCGCCGTCCTGCAGCACGCGGAGCACCTTGGCCTGCGTGCGCAGCGACATGTCCCCGACCTCATCGAGGAAGATAGTGCCGCCGTCAGCCTGCACGAACTTGCCCACCTGCCTCCGCACGGCCCCCGTGAAGGCGCCCTTCTCGTGCCCGAACAGCTCCGACTCGATGAGCTCCTCGGGGATGGCGGCGCAGTTCACCCGCACGAACGCCTGGCGCGCGCGCGGCGACAGGTGGTGGATCCGGCGCGCCACCAGTTCCTTGCCCGTCCCCGACTCGCCCACCACGAGGACCGTGGCGCGCGACGGCGCCACCCGGGCGATCCCTTCCCGCAGCTCCGCCATCACGGCCGAGCTGCCGAGCAGCGGCGGCTCTTCCTGCCCCGCCCCCCGCAGCCGGCGGTTTTCCTCTGCGAGCCTCCCGCGGCGCACCGCGCCCTGCACGGTCAGCAGCAGCGTGGCGCGCTCCGGCGGCTTGTCGAGAAACGCGTCCGCGCCAGCCTCCAGGCACGAGGCAGCGGTGAACTCGTCGCCGTGGCCGGTGAGCACGATCACCGGCACGTCCACACCCCGGCTGCGCAGGTTGGCGAGCAGCCCCAGCCCGTCCATCCCGGGCATCTTGATGTCCAGCAGCACGGCGTGGGGCTGCTCCCGATCGATCCGGTCGAGCGCCGCGAAGGCATCCGCGGCCTCGCTCACCTCGAACCCGGCCCCGGTGAGGATCGTCTTCACCACGAGCCGGTTGGCCGCATTGTCGTCGACCACGAGGACGCGTCCCGCTTCACCCACGGCCGGAGAGTGTACCCCAACCGGCCCCCGGTCGAAGGCCGAGGGCGTCCCCGAGCTGCCCGGCCGAGAGTCGGGAGGTTACGACCCCAAACACGGCGTGATCGAGGCCATCCGCCCGCAGGGCTGCGGAAGGGCGCCCTACAGCTCGACGACGACCTTGCCGGTGGACTGGCGTCCCTGCAGCAAGGCATGGGCTCGCGGCAACTCGGCGAAGGGGAGCACGGCGCCGATCACCGGCTTGAGTTCCCCCACCGTCACCAGTGCGAGGATGCTGGCGAAGCGCTCCCTCAGTTCGCCGGCGAGATGCGGCACGAGCGAGAGGTTGAACCCCGCCAGCGTGCGGCACTGCGAGACCATGGGGAGGGGTCTGACCGTGCCCATGCGCAGGATCTCGAGCCCCGCCCGGAAGCGGCGGATCGACCGCGCCCCCGCCGCCGTGGCGAACCCGTACAAGATGTAGCGGCCGTCCGGCCGCAGCGCACGCCACCCCGGCCTGAACAGCCGCCCGCCAACCGCGTCCATGACCACGTCCACGCCGCTCGCGAGCGCCGCGGGGTAGCCCTCGTACCCCACCACGTCGTGGGCGCCCAGCCGGGTGGCCAACACCTGCTTTTCGGCCGTGGACGCCACGGCCAGCACTCGCGCCCCGGCGTTGACGGCCATCTGGATCGCCATCGTGCCGACGCCGCCGGCCGCCGCGGTGATGGCCACCCGCTCGCCGACACGAATTCGCCCCAGGGTGAAGAGCGCATGGTTGGCAGTGAGGCCGGTGACGGCCAGCGCCGCGCCGGTCTGCCAGTCCACGCCGGGCGGGAGCGGGAAGGTGTAGCGGGCGGGCACGCGGACCTTTTCCGCGTGCCCGCCGAAGATGGGAACCGCCACGACGCGGGCCCCCGGCCTCGGCTCAGCCACGCCGTCCCCGACCGCCGCCACCTCGCCGGCCACCTCCATCCCCGGCACGAACGGTGGGTCCGGCACCCCAGGGTAGACCCCCTGTCGGGACATGCAGTCGGCGAAATTGAGGCCGATCGCCCGGACCCGGACGACGACCTCGCCCGGCCCGGGGTGGGGATCCTGGAGGTCGCAGAGACGGAAAACCTCGGGTCCCCCGTAGCGGGGCACCTGCCACCCGCGCATCAGCCCTCGTCCGAGCCCGCCGCCACGCGGGCCAGGCTGGGGGCCCGCTCGCGCAGCTTGTTCTCGATGTCGGCCGCCACCTCGGGGTGCTCCTTGAGGAAGGCGCGGGCGTTTTCCCGCCCCTGGCCCAGACGGGTCTCACCGTACGACAGCCAGGTGCCCGACTTGGTGACGAGCCGCTGGTCGAGGCCGAGATCGAGCAGCTCGCCGAGACGCGAGATGCCCTCGCCGTAGAGGATGTCGAACTCGGCGACCCGAAACGGCGCCGCGACTTTGTTCTTGACCACCTTCACCTTGGTGCGGTTGCCCACCACTTCCTCGCCCGACTTGATGGCGCCGATGCGACGGATGTCGAGGCGCACCGAGGCGTAGAACTTGAGGGCGCGCCCGCCGGTGGTGGTCTCCGGGTTGCCGAACATGACCCCGATCTTTTCCCGGATCTGGTTGATGAAGATCACGCAGGTCTTGGACTTGGAGACGATCGCCGTGAGCTTCCGGAGAGCCTGTGACATCAGGCGCGCCTGCAGGCCGACGGCCGCGTCGCCCATCTCGCCTTCGAGCTCGGCGCGCGGCACCAGCGCCGCCACCGAGTCGATGACGATAACGTCCACCGAACCGGAGCGGATGAGCGTCTCGGCGATCTCGAGCGCCTGCTCGCCGTTGTCGGGCTGCGCCACCAGCAGCTCGTCGACGTTGACCCCGAGCTTCCCGCAGTACTCGGGGTCGAGAGCGTGCTCGGCGTCGATGAACGCCGCCAGCCCGCCCGCCTTCTGCGCGTTGGCGATGACGTGCAGCGCCAGCGTGGTCTTGCCCGACGACTCGGGACCGTAAATTTCCACCACCCGTCCCCGCGGCACCCCGCCCACTCCGAGCGCGGCGTCGAGCCCGATCGAGCCGGTCGACAGCACGCTCACGGCCATGGCCTCCTGCTGGCCGAGCCGCATGATCGCGCCCTTGCCGAACTGGCGCTCGATTTGCGCCATGGCGGTCTCCAACGCCTTCATCTTGTCTTGCCCGATCTCAGACATACACACGTCCTTTCTCGTGGGGCCCGGCGTGGGAGGGACAGCCCGCAAGCTGTACGACCACCCTACCCCCCGAGGCGCCGCCCGTCAAGGGCCCGCGCGGGGGTCAGTATAACCGCCCCTTGCCTCGCGGCACGGGAGTCCACGGTCGTTCGGGACCATCTCGTCGTACGTCTCCACCGTGCGCGGCCGCTTTTACAACTCCTACACCCGGCTCGGGCAGACGGTGGACTACTACTGCGGCTCCTACGCGCCGTACTGCCAGAGCAACTACATCGCCTACACCTACAAGACGACGTCGAACCGCATCTACATTTGCGCTGCGTTCTGGAACCAGAGCACGTCCGGCAAGGCACACACCATCGCCCACGAGTCGTTCCACTGGAACACCGTGGCCGGCGCTGACGACGTCACCAACGGCTACACGAACTGTCAGAACCTGGCGATCAGCAGGCCGTACGACGCCCTTCGCAACGCCGACAACTACGCATACGCAACGACCTATGCTCCCTGAGCGGGTCGGCAGCCCTTGAATGCACCCGGGCGGGACCGCCGCGAGGCCGTCCCGCCCGGTCCCGCGATTGACACCGGCGACCGAGCCCGCCTACACTGCTCGGTGGCGGTGACGTAGCCAAGTGGTAAGGCAGGGGCCTGCAAAGCCCCCATTCGGCGGTTCGAATCCGCCCGTCACCTCCATCCGCCTGCTTGAAGCAGATCGATCCCCACCACGACCTCATGCTGCGCATCGCTGCCGACGACGAGCATGCCCTGTCCGAGCTCGTCGAGGCGGTGGGGCCGGCGCTGCTGGCGTTCGTCGAGCGCTCGCTCGGCAGCCGCGGCCACGAGGCCGAGGACATCGCGCAGGAGGCCTTCATCCGCCTGTGGCGCGCGCGCCATCGCTGGCGCCCTGCCGCCACGGTTCGCACCTACCTGTTCACGATCGCGACCCGGCTGGCCCTCAACCGCCAGCGGGGATGGAAGCGCCGCCCCCCGGAAGTGTCTCTCGCCCTCGACGACGGCCAGGAGCTGGAGCCGGCCGACGGGGCTCCCGACCCCGAACGCCTCGCGGCCTCCAGCCAGCTGCGCCGCCTGCTGGCCGGCGAGCTGGCCTCCCTGCCCACGGCCCAGCGGTTCGCCCTCTTGCTGAAGACCGTGGGCGGCCTGCGCTACGAGGAGATCGCCGAGGCGCTCGGGGTATCGGCGGCAGCGGTCGAATCGTTGCTGTCGCGGGCACGCGCCCGGCTGCGCCCGCGACTGGCTGCCTTCCGGACCGAAGGAAAACCCTCGAGTTGGGGTTAGAGGAGGTGGAACGATGATGCCTGACGCGCACCCCGAACTCGCACTCGTTGCACGCTGGCTCGACGGCGAGCTGGAGCCGGCGGCGGCCGCGCGCGTGGAGAGACATCTCGCCGACTGCCCGGAGTGCCAGGCCGAAGCGGCTCGGTGGCGCCTGGTCAGCGAGGCGCTGGCGCCAGCCGCACACGCACTGCCGCCGGGATTCGCCACCCGCGCCTGCGCCCGGGCGGTGAGCGCGCCGCAGGTGGGCGCGCCGCTGTGGTGGGTAGCGCTCTCGCCCGCCGGCCGCCTCGGCCTCGCCGCGCTGCTGCTCGCTGCGGCCGCCGCCGGGTGGAACCTGGGCGGCACGCTCGTCCCGGCGCCGGGCCCGGCGGCAGAGGTCATGGCGGCGCTCGCGGCGCCGGAGCTGACGGCGTTCGAGGCAGCCTCGAACCAGCCCGGGAGGCAGCCGTGAGGACCCGCTGGCTCGCTGTCGCCTTGATCGCCTCCCTGGCCCTCAACGTGCTGGCGGCCTCGGCGTGGTGGCGGCTGCGCGCCGTCACGGCGGCGACGCTCGCCACCCCCGCGCCGTGTGCCGAGGAGCGCGCGATCCGCGAGGAGCTGGCGCGGCTGCTGTGCGCTCCCGAGCCGGATCGCACCGCGGTCCGCGCCGCACTGCAGCGGCTCGGGGCGCTGCGCCATCACCGCCTCGAGGCGGCCGTCGAGCGGTGGATCGCCACCTGCTGCCGGGCGGCCCCCTCGGAGCGAGCACGGCATCTCGAGGATCTCAACAAGCAACTGTGTCCGTGGCGAAACCCGGGCGATGGGTGCTGCGCCCCGTCCCCCGGCCCCCGGACACCACCCGTCGACTCCGCGCAGCCGCAATCCACAGAAAAGGAAAGAGCATGAAGCGTCTTCTTTTCGTACTGGGTCTCGTCCTGTTGGTGGCCATGCCGATCATGGCCGACGATCACGAAGGGTGCCTGCGCGCCAAGGGCATGCAGCGGACCGTCGAGAACCTCGACAACGGCGTCAGAATCACCCTGCACTGCGAGAACGCCGAGCTGCGGGCCGAGGCCCAGGCCAGGGCCGCCAAGGGGTGCGGCAGCGCCTGCCCGATGAGCGCCAAGGGCGTCGTGCGCACGGTCGAGAACACCGAGGACGGCGCCGTCATCACAGCCACCTCCAGCGACCCCGAGCAGGTCAAGGCGCTGCAGAAGCACGCCGCGAGGGAGTGCGACCACGGCACGGCCAAGGCATGTGACCACGGGAAGGAGCAGGCCAAGGGTCACACCTGCCCCCACCGTCACGGCACCGACAGAACTTGAGCGGACGTCAGCGGGGCGAGCGTTCGCTCGCCCCGCGTCTACACCACCCCCGGCGCCCGGCGGCGCACCCGGGCCGACGCTCCTCGAAGACCCGCACCCACCACCAGACGAGCAACAGGTCCAACTCGCAGTCCCTCATGACCCTCTCGCCGAGGAAGCGGGTGGGCCAGGCGCCGCTTGTCCGCCACCACGCCGTCAGATCCCGTTGCCCACACCCGCGGAAGCGCGCCCGGCGACCGGGACGTAGGAGCGCAGACCCGACCCGAGGTACACCTGCCGCGGGCGGGCGATCCTGAGGTCCGGGTCCTCCAGGCTTTCCCGCCACTGGGCGAGCCAACCCGCGGTGCGGGGAATCGCGAACAGCACCGGGAACATGTCGGTGGGGAATCCCATCGCCTCGTAGATGATCCCCGAGTAGAAGTCGACGTTGGGGTAGAGCTTTCGGCTGACGAAGTAGTCATCGCCGAGGGCAATCTCCTCGAGCGCGAGCGCGATGTCGATGAGCGGATTCCGGCCCGTGACCTCGAACACCCTGTCGGCCCAGTACTTGATGACCTTGGCACGGGGATCGTAGCTCTTGTAGACGCGGTGGCCGAACCCCATGAGCTTGCGCTCGCCGCGCTTGACGGCGGCGATGAACGCCGGGATGTTCTGCACGTGCCCGATTTCCCGCAGCATGCGCAGCACCGCCTCGTTGGCCCCGCCGTGCAGCGGCCCATACAGCGCCGCCGCCGCCGCCGCCACCGAGGTGTACGGGTCGGTGAAGGCGGAAGAGACCATGCGCATCGCGCTCGTCGAGCAGTTCTGCTCGTGGTCCGCGTGCAGCATGAAGAGGACGTCGAGAGCGCGAGCGAGCACGGGGCTGTGGTGGGAGTTGGGGTCGAGCGAGCCGACCGGCTCCCGCCCGTGGAACATCATGTTGAGGAAGTTCTCGGTGTAGCCGAGGGTGTTGTCGGGGTAGACGTACGGCATGCCGACCGAGTGTCGGTATGCGAACGCCGCCAGCGTCGGCATCTTGGAGATGAGCCGGTAAAACTGGATGCGGCGCGTCTCGGGATCCTGGATGTTCTTGGACTCCGGGTAAAAGGTGGCCAGCGCCGCGACCGTCGAGACGAGGATCCCCATCGGGTGCGCGTCGTGCCGGAAGCCGTCGAGGAACTTCTTGATCGACTCGTGGATCATCGTGTGGTAGCGGACGCCGTGCTCCCAGCGCTCGAGCTCGTCGCCGGTCGGCAGCTCGCCCGTCCACAGCAGGTACGCCACCTCGAGAAAGCTGCTCTTTTCCGCCAGCTCCTCGATCGGGTAGCCGCGATAGCGCAGGATGCCGCGGTCGCCGTCGATGTACGTGATGCGGCTGCGGCACGAGGCCGTGTTCATATAGCCGGGGTCGTACGTCATCAGCCCGAAGTCGTCCGGTCCGGTCCTGATCTGGCGCTAATCCAGCGCCTTGATGGTGCCGTGGTCGATCGGAAGCTCGTAGCTTTGCCCCGTGCGGTTGTCGGTGATGGTGACGGTCTCCTTCGGCATCGCCGGCCCTCCCTGTGGTGGTGAAAACCCGGCGGGAGAAGATTCATTTCCAGTTTGAGGGAATGCCCTCGCCCCCGTTCGCGGTTGCTTGGTCGGACGACGGCGAAGCTGTGACCAGCCATGTTGGCACCGACCCGTTCCCCGCCGCCCGGCGCTCGCGCCGGCGAGGCGGCGCTCGGGCGGCGGCGCGGGGCGCCGTTGTCGGGAGAGAGTGATGACACGCCATGACAAGCTCCAGGAGCTCGAGCGGCGCAACCGCCTGGCGCTGGCCGGCGGCGGCCCCGAGCGCATCCGCCGACAGCACGAGGCCGGCAAGCTGACGGCCCGCGAGCGCCTCGAGCTGCTGCTCGACGGCGGCTCGTTCACCGAGCTCGACCGGCTCGTCACTCACCGCTGCCGGGACTTCGGGATGGACGAGGAGCGGTTCCCGGGCGACGGCGTGGTTACCGGCTTCGGCACCATCGACCGCCGCCCCGTGTACGTCTTCGCCCAGGACTTCACGGTGCTGGGCGGCTCGCTGGGCGAGGCGTACGCCCGCAAGATCTGCAAGATCATGGACCTGGCGCTGAAAGCCGGGTGCCCGGTCATCGGCCTCAACGACTCGGGCGGCGCTCGCATCCAGGAGGGCGTGCTGGCGCTCGCCGGCTACGCCGACATCTTCCTGCGCAACACCCTGGCCTCGGGGGTGATCCCGCAAATCTCCGCGATCATGGGACCGTGCGCCGGCGGTGCCGTCTACTCCCCGGCGCTCACCGACTTCACCTTCATGGTCGAGAAGTCGAGCTACATGTTCCTCACCGGGCCCGACGTCATCAAGGCGGTCACCCACGAGGAAACCAGCAAGGAGGAGCTGGGCGGCGCCGCCACCCACACCGAGCTTTCGGGCGTCGCCCACCTGGCGTTCCGGAACGACGAGACGTGTCTGCTGGCCATCCGCGAGCTGCTGGGGTTCTTGCCCTCCAACAACATGGAGGACCCGCCCACGAAGCCCACGGCGGACCCTCACACCCGGGTCGAGGAGAAGCTCGACGGAATCGTGCCGGTAGACCCCTCGCAGCCGTACGACATCAAGGACGTGCTGCGGCTCGTCGTGGACGACGGCGCCTTCTTCGAGATCCAGCCCAACCACGCCCCCAACCTCGTGGTTGGCTTCGCCCGCCTCGGCGGCCGCAGCGTCGGGATCGTCGCCAACCAGCCGTTGCACCACGCCGGCTGTCTGGACATCGACGCCTCGCTCAAGGGCGCCCGCTTCGTGCGCTTCTGCGACGCCTTCAACATCCCGCTCATCACCTTCGAGGACGTCCCGGGTTTCCTTCCGGGCGTCAAGCAGGAGCTCGGGGGGATCATCAAGCACGGCGCCAAGCTGCTGTACGCCTATGCCGAGGCCACCGTACCGAAGCTCACGGTGATCACCCGCAAAGCGTACGGCGGTGCTTACTGCGTGATGGCCTCCAAGCACCTGCGCACCGACCTCAATTTCGCCTACCCCACCGCCGAGATCGCGGTCATGGGCGCGCAAGGAGCCGTCAACGTCCTGTATCGAAAAGAGATCGCCGAGGCCGCGGATCCCGAGCAAGCGCGGAGCCGGCTCATTGCCGCCTACGAGGAAAGGCTGGCCTCGCCGTACGCGGCCGCCGAAATGGGCTTTGTGGACGAGGTCATCCTCCCCCGCTTCACCCGCCAGCGTCTCATCGCCGGCCTCGCGGTGCTGGCCAACAAGCAGGACCGCAACCCGGCCCGCAAGCACGGGAACCTCCCCCTATGAGGGCCCGACCCGAACCGCATCCGAACGTCCACTCCCGGAGGGCGGGGCGATGACCACGCGGGCGATGCGGAAGGTCTTGATCGCCAACCGGGGCGAGATTGCGGTGCGGATCATCCGGGCCTGCCGTGAGATGGGGCTGCGCTCGGTGGCCGTGTTCTCGGCAGCCGACCGCGCCGCGCTGCACGTGCGGCTGGCGGACGAGGCCTACTTCATCGGCCCCTCGCCGGCGTCGCAGAGCTACCTCAACGTGCAGGCGCTGCTCGACGTGGCGGCGCGCTCCCGTGCCGATGCCGTGGCGCCGGGCTACGGCTTCCTGGCCGAGAACGAGGAGTTCGCGCAGGCGTGCGTGGACCGGGGGTTGATCTTCGTCGGCCCCTCCCCGGCGGCCATTCGCGCCATGGGCGACAAGATAGGCAGTCGCAACATCGCCGCCGCCGCCGGCGTGCCGCTCGTGCCGGGGCTCCGGGAGCGGCTGAACGACGCCGAGGAGGCGGTCCGGCGGGCCGAGGAGATCGGCTTCCCGGTCATGCTCAAGGCTTCCGCGGGCGGCGGCGGCAAGGGGCTGCGCATCGCCCGGAGCCCGGCCGAGGTGCGGGAGCGGCTGCCGCTCATCCGCTCCGAGGCGGCGGCCTCGTTCGGTGACGACACGGTCTACCTCGAGAAGGTCATCGAGCGCCCGCGCCACGTCGAGATCCAGGTGCTCGGCGACGAGCACGGCAACCTCGTCCACCTCGGCGACCGCGAGTGCTCGTTGCAGCGGCGGCACCAGAAGGTGGCCGAGGAAGCGCCCTCGCCGATCATGACCCCAGAGCTGCGCGCCCGCATGGGCGAGGCGGCGCTGCGCCTGGCCCGCGCCGTCGGCTACTCCAACGCCGGCACCGTCGAGTTCCTCGTCGACTCCGATCGTAACTTCTACTTCCTCGAGATGAACACCCGGCTGCAAGTGGAGCACCCGGTGACCGAAATGGTGACCGGCTTCGACCTCGTCGCGGCGCAGCTCCGCATCGCCGCCGGGGAGCCGCTGTGGCTGCGCCAGGAGGACGTGACGTTCACCGGCCACGCCATCGAGTGCCGCATCTACGCCGAGGACCCCGACAACGGCTTCGCGCCGTGCCCCGGGCGGATCGTCTCGCTTCACGAGCCCTCGGGGCCCGGCATCCGCAACGACAACGGCATGTACGAGGGCCTCGAGATCTCGATTTTCTACGATCCGCTCATCTCCAAGCTCGTCGCCCACGCCCCGACGCGCGCCCGTGCCATCGACCGCATGCTGCGCGCCCTCAAGGAGTTCAAGATCGGCGGCATCAAGACCAACATCCCCTACTTCATGCGCATCTTCGCCGATCCCGACTTCCGCGCCGGCGCCATCGACACCAGCTTTCTGGACCGCTCGTTCGCCGACGTCGAGCTCGCGCTGCCGGGGGAGGAGACGATGGAGGAGCTCCAGCGCATCGCGCTGCTGGCTGCTGCGGTGCGGCACCACCTGGAGCTCTCGCAGGCGCCCTGTGCCTGCCCCGAGGTGCAGCGCTGCTCGCCCTGGCGCATGGCCGGGCGGCGGCGCCTGACGGGGTGGTGAGGAGGCCGGCATGAAGCTCCAGGCCCGCTTCCGCGACCGCGTGCACACCGTCGAGGTGAACCGCGAGGGGCAGCGCTTCACGGTGCTCGTCGACGGCGTTCCACACGAGCTCGACCTCGTCTTCTCCGACGCCTCGCACGACGTGCTGCTGATCGACAACTCGTGCTACGACGTGGTCTCGGTGGCCCGGCCCGGGGGTTATCACGTCAACGTCTTCAACCGCTTCTTCGACATCGACATCCTCGATCACCGCAGCCGCGCTCTCGGCGGCGGCGAGACGGCGGCCGGCGGCGACCGGCCGGTCAGGGCGGCGATGCCCGGCCGAATCGTCAAGGTGCTGGTCGAGGACGGGCAGGAGGTGGCCGCCGGCGCGGGGCTCGTCGTGCTGGAAGCGATGAAGATGCAGAACGAGCTGCGCGCCCCGCGCGCCGGGCGGGTGCGCCAACTCACCGTGCGCCCCGGCCAGACCGTGGAGGCCGGACAGACGCTGCTGGTCGTCGGCGACTGAAGGGAGGCCCGAGATGCGCAACCCCCAACCACGGATCCCGGACAGCTTGCTGCCGGTCTTCGAAGGCGCCGCCGCGCGCTGGGTGCACGAGGCAGCTTGCCGCGAGTGCTGCATCTGCACGACGCCCAACCGTGTCCTGCCTTCCGATCTCGAGGACTTCACGGCCAGCGTGCTGGTCGGCCATGGCGTGCCGCCTCGCGAGGCGCGGCTGGTGGCGCGCAATCTGGTGGCCGCGGACGAGCGCGGCATTCCATCCCACGGCGTGGCGCGCCTCGGCCGCTACCTCTCGGGCATCAAGCAAAGGACGATCCGCCCCGGAGTCGAGATGACGGTCGCAGAGCCGGCGCCGGCGCTCGCCACCGTGGATGCCCGCAACGGTCTCGGCCAGGTGGCCGGCGAGCTCGGGATGCGGCTCGCCATCGACAAGGCACGGGCGCACGGGATCGGCGCGGTCACCGTCAAGAAATCGAACCACTACGGGATTGCAGGCTACTACGCGCTCAAGGCGGTCGAGGAAGGAATGATCGGGATCTCGCTCACCAACTCGGCGCCGCTCGTCGTGCCGACGTTCGGAGCGGAGATCATGATCGGCACCAATCCGATCTCGCTCGGCGCCCCGGCGGGCCGCTATCCGGCGTTCCTGCTCGACATGGCGACCTCGGTGGTGCCGCGCGGCAAACTCGAGGTCTACGACCGCGCCGCGAGGCAGATGCCGGTCGGCTGGGCAGTGGACGAGATCGGCTACGACTGCCAGAACCCCGGGCAGGTCCTGAAGAACCTCATCGAGCGCACCGGCGGCGGCATCCTGCCGCTCGGCGGGCGGGGCGAGGAGTACGGCGGCCACAAGGGCTACGGCCTCTCGCTCATGGTCGACATCCTGTGCGGCGTGCTCTCGGGGGCCGCTTACGGCCCCGACGTCGACGACGTGCACGGCAACCCCGAGGCCGGCTCCACCGTGTTTCCCAACGTCGGGCACTTCTTCGCCGCCATCGACCTCGCCCGCTTCATGCCGCGCCACGAGTTCGCCGCCCGCATGGACGACTACATCGAGCGCCTCAAGGGCTCGCGCAAGGCGCTCGGCGAGCAGGCGATCTTCGTCCACGGCGAGAAGGAATGGGCCAGGACGCTCGTCCACCGCGAGGTGGGGATTCCGCTCGGCGAGAACGTGTTTGGTACCCTCTGCAAGCTGGGCGAGGCGGTGGGTGCGCCGCCGCTCGTCGTCCAGCCCGTGCGCGAGGAGTGCGAGTTCGCGCCGAAGCAGCCGGGAGAAGAGCATGTCTGAGTCCAAGACCTACGACGTCGCTGTGATCGGCGGGGGGATCGTCGGATGCGCCACCGCCATGGCACTCGCGCAACGACATGCGGTCTCGCTCGTCGTGCTGGAGGCCGAGCCGAAGCTCGCCGCCCACCAGACCGGCAACAACAGCGGTGTCATCCACTCGGGCCTCTACTACAAGCCGGGGTCGCTGAAGGCCACCAACTGCGTGCAGGGGCGCGAGGCGATGTATCGCTTCTGTGCCGAGCACGGCATCGCCCACGAGCGATGCGGGAAGGTGGTGGTGGCGACCTCCCCGCAGGAAATCCCGCGCCTGGACGAGCTCGAGCGCCGCGGCCGCGCCAACGGGCTGGTCGACATCGAGCGGCTGCGACCCGAGCAGATCCGCGAGCACGAGCCGCACTGCGCCGGGATCGACGGCCTGTGGGTGCCGTACACCGGCATCGTCGACTACGTGGCGGTCACCGAGGCGTACGCCCGCATCGTCCAGGAAAGGGGCGGCGAGGTGTGCACGGGCGCCCGCGTGCGGCGCTTCGCGCGCGACGGCGCGGCGTTCGTGCTCGAGACTGACGCCGGTACGGTGCACTGCCGCGCTCTCGTCAACTGCGCAGGGCTGCAGTCCGACCGCGTGGCCCGCCTGTGCGGGGTGCGGCCGGGGCTGCAGATCGTGCCGTTCCGCGGTGAGTACTACGAGATCGTGCCCGGCAAACAGCACCTCGTGCGCAACCTCATCTACCCCGTCCCCGACCCGGAGTTCCCGTTCCTCGGCGTGCACTTCACCCGCATGATCAAGGGCGGCGTCGAGGCCGGACCCAACGCGGTGCTGGCGTTCAAGCGCGAGGGGTACACCAGGACCTCGTTTTCGCTCCGCGACGCGGCGACGTTCGCCACGTACGGGGGGTTCTGGCGCATGGCGTCGAAGTACTGGCGGATGAGCCTCGGCGAGTTCCACCGCTCGTTCTCCAAGGCCGCGTTCGTGAGGGCCTTGCAGAAGTTGTTGCCCGAGCTCGGCCCCGAGGACGTGCACCCCTCCGGCGCCGGCGTGCGCGCTCAGGCGCTCGAGCCCACCGGCAAGCTCGTGGACGACTTCCGCATCGTCGAGGCCGAGCGCATGGTGCACGTGCTCAACGCCCCGTCCCCCGCCGCCACCGCCTCGATCGCCATCGGCGCGTCGATCGCCGACATGGCCCGCGCCAACTTCGGCCTCGCGTAGCCGCGGGCGTCGCCCCCGCGTCGCACGTGTTGGAAGCCGGCACCGCAGCTCACCGGGCGTCTGCCGCCCGGACAACAGGCACCGCCGCCAGCCCAACGACCCCAATCATCGAACCGGCGGAGTGGCGCGGTTGCCGTACACCCCGTACGCCGAGGAGCAGCGTGAAACCGGGTCCGAACCGCTGCGGTGATGGTTCTGCGGCTGAACGGCCCCCGCTCGAGGGCGCTGGATGACTTTGACGCGACGCTTCACCTCCTCCACGACCGAGGGGATACTCCTATCCCTTGCGGCCTCGGCGGCGCTGGGATGGCGACAAGCCGTTGCGCGTCGGATACGAGCCGGGAGGTGCCTCCTCGGGTTCGCACGGCTCGCCACCGGTCCGCCGCCGCCAGACCTGGCGGAAGCCCGGCGGGCAAGGGCGTGCCCGAGAATGACAAGCGCCACGCTCGCCCCCGCCCCGGTCGCCAGCAGAGACAGGCGCCACCGTTCCCACTGCATCGCCGCCGAGAGAAGCAGACCCGCGGAGGCTACTGGTCGCGGTCAAACGCCAGGCAGATGAAGCTCGACAGGAGAGGGTGCGGGAACGCTCACCAGCGGTAAGGGGATCGGCCCTGCGAGGTTGACGGCCACTGCCTGGTAGGTCCCGGGTGACACGCCAGTGAGAATCAGGCGACCTCGGTCGTCGCTGCGGTATCTCCCGCCATGCAACATCGCATGAACACTCAGAACCCTGAGCGGAATGACAATGCCGTCCGGACGCATTAGCGTCAAGGCGATTCCCGCAACTGGGTCCCCTTTCCCCGTCTTCACCACGGCCTCGAACGACGGACTAAGGCCAGGAATTCGCACGGTGACATCGTCTTCCGAAGCGACACCAGCTCCGATTCCGTAGGACTGCGCCACCACCCAGAGCAGGGTTCCTCTGCGCGCCGAGAGCGCAAAGGATCCATCCGCCAAAGTGGTCGCCGTTCCCGCGGCGGATCGGTCGAGCGAATCCGCGAACACCATGACTGTCGCACCTGCGACGGGTTCGCCCGCGGGTCCCGTGACGCGGCCGCGCACATGCTGACCGCGCTCCAACTCCACCACTACCTCAGGCCCTGGCACGCCGCCCTGGCCAACGGCTAGCCTCTGCGGGAGGTAGCCCTCGGCATCCACCTTGAGCGAGATCGTCGCGTCCTCTGACAGAAAGCGGGCCGTGAACCTGCCATCGGCACCGGTCGACACCGCCCGCTGTGAGGCCATTCCCCGGCTCCTTCGCACCTCATCAATCCGAACCCTCGCGCCTGGCACCGGCTCCTTCGACGCCCGATCAACGACCAGTCCAGCGAGCGATCTCTCCGGAAGGTCGATGTCCCGCCTGACGACATCCCCCCCGCCGGCGTCCTGGAGGTCGATCACCTCCGGCAGGAATGTCTCGGCCCCGTTGGGTTGTACAGTCATCGAGTACCACGCCGGGTTCCACACTCGTACCTCATACGCGCCCTGCGTGTCCGTCACGGCCCTGAATTCGACGCCCTCCCGCCGCAGCGTCACGCTCGCACCGTCCACCGCCCTCCCCTCCTGTCGTACGGTACCCTGAACAGTGATCGGTGCCGGCCTGAGCGTGATCCTCGTTACTTGGCCAGACGGGAGGTCATGAATGGTCTTGGAGACCATCTCGGAGCCCACCTTGCGGAGCGTCAGTCGGTAGAGCCCCGGCGCTAGAGCGTCAAGGGAGGCGCGCAGCTCCTTCCCGACAACCGCCTGGTGTTCGGTCTTCCAGCGCTCGTCGGCGCGCTCACTCGTGATGACCTCCCGCTCGAGGACAAGCTCGAAGGGAGGTTCCTCGCCGCACAACGACGGATCAACCTCCGCCAGGATGCCGCTCTGCGGCCGCAGTACGAAGCTAAGCGCTACGGTCCGGGACACGGTCAGGTCGACAACGGCACGCTGTTCCCCTCGCGCGAAGCCCTCCAACTCCGCGCGGACAAGCCATGCGCCAGCCCCAACGCCCGAGAAGCCAAACGTGCCGCCCTCCGTCGACATGGATTCTCTCAATCCCAAAGCTGCCACGGCACCGACACAGGGGTCGTTCTTCTCGGCCTCAGCCGCCTCGATCTGGACAAGCTCGACTCGAGCGCCGGTGAGCGGAATCCCCGAGCCGTCTGCCACTGCGCCCCTCAGATCCGCCCCGGCTTCCCACCTTGGCGAAGCTATCGCCAGCCGTTGGCCTGGACCCGCCACCAGCGGGACGCACGCGGCAACGAACCCGGGCCTAAGGAGAACCAGACACCCGGCGCCGGGTGAAACGGCAAGGGTGTCCGTCTCCTCCTCAACCGCGAAGCGCTCGAGCGGCTGTTCCTTCCGGTACCACGCTGCCGCAGTTGCACGTGAAGCTCCTCTCGGCAGCTCCAGGATCGCCGGCTTCGCCAGGCTCAGGCTCACGACCGCCCCCGGTGATCCCGCACTGCCCACGGCGTCCACATAGCCATCAGCGCTCGCACGCAACACCACCGGCACGCACGGCGAAGCGAACTCGCCAGGGACACCGACTGTGACGGTGTGGGTCAGCGCCGAACCGTCGCCGCACCCAAGAGAGACTGTCGCCCTGTCAACGGGGGGGCTAGCCGTCACGAGCACGACGATCGTCGTAACGGCGAGGGCTGTCATGGCGTTACCTTTGAAAGCCGGCAAGAGGGCATCTCGCACCCCTTGAGCCAGAACGGATGCAGGAACGGTTTCCCCGCGAACGCGTGCCCATCATTGAGGACCGTGCACGCCACTTGGTCGTCGCCCGCGAGATGGGCTTCCAAGGCACGTAGCAGGAAGCTCCTGTGGTGATTGTGCCTGGCACTCCACGCCGCCAAGTCACCTCGGAGCGCTGTGCGTGAGAGCACCCTATCGGCCCACTGCACGCACTCGATATCGAATGTGCTCGCCTCGCCCATCGGCAGTGCAAGGATCGCCTTGCGGGCCGCGTCCAGTTCGCCCACGACGAGCAGAACGAATACGCGAGAGACAGCGACATCCGCGCGCTTGGGACAGAGAGCCACAGCTTCGTCGGCCGAGCGCAGCGCCAGGACCTTGTCGTGCTCAAGAATAGCGAGCGAGGCTCTTCTTGTTGCCAGGCCCGCCCTCTCCTCCGTGCTCGTCGCGTTCTGCAGAGCCAGTTCAAGCCATCTCCTCGCCGCACCGACATCCTCATTCTTGAGCGCCCCAGATACCAGCCATGGCAGCGCGGTAGTCCGGCGTCCTTGGGCGATCTCCATTGCTGCAAGGCGCTCGTAAAGGTCCGCTGCCGCCTCCTCCCCTTTGGCCTGCTTCGTGGAGAACGCGAAGCTGTACAGGCACTCGTATGAGCCAGGGTGTGCAGTAGTGCAGGCCCCGGCGACCTTCATCGCCTGCTCGAACTGCCCGAGGCTCATGTGGCACTGTGCGAGCCGCCACCGAATCCGCCAATCCTCCGGCCACCGATCAGCAACAGGAGTCAAGACATCCACACACCGCCGCATCTCCTCACGCCCCTCGGGCAGCAAGCTGACCCGGCTCCCCGCGAGGGCAAGACAGGTCTCGGCACTCCCACAGGGCGAAACGGCGGGGGCTGCGGCCCCCGCCAGTGCGCACAGCAAGATCAACGGAACGACCATTGTCAGCTCTGGTGATCGCAACACACCGGGGGCTCCCCGTACCTCCCAGGGCAGCCTGCCCCAAAGGCGATGCACCCTTGCCCGGGGAAGCCGTCACACTGGTAGTACCCGGGATCCTCGACCGTCAGGCAGACGTTGTCGCAGATCACGCACGTCGCTCCCGCTTGCATGGCCAAGAGGGACAGCACTACAGCAAGTACGAGTATGGTGGCCTTTCTCACTTTTGACTCTCCTTTCGTCGTCAACTCTTGCCTCCAAGTTCACTTCTTGTTGCCAGATGGCCTGCCGGTTATTTTCGTCTGCTGCGGAGTTGGTGTCAAGGGCTGTCGCGGCAGGGTGTCAACACTCTTTAGAAATGTCCCCTTGGGAGCTCGATAGAAATGACCCCC
>ERZ795050.133-NODE-133-length-118099-cov-9.164735_pt1 | contig 118099 bp, 84 predicted proteins | sample MGYA00375134_ERZ795050 | MGnify/ENA primary metagenome ERZ795050 (study PRJEB30179, sample SAMN05720221) | activated sludge metagenome | isolation source: Anaerobic digester | place: Japan | collected 2015-05-26 ... | reverse complement strand
GCCTTCCCTCGTAACTCGCTGCCCTCTCGACACATCCCCACAACGCAACCGCCTCCTGAGCCGCGGGTCCTTCTTGCAGTGGACGGACAAGCTTGGTATAGTCATGGGGCAATCCGGTGAGGGTGGCCCGAGGAGTCAAGCCATGCGCAAGCCGATCGCAGTCCTGGGTCTCATGGGCGTTGTGGCCGCCGCGGGAGTGGCGGGCGAGTTCCGCCGGCTCCCGGTCCGCGAGTATCTCGACAGGATGAAGGCCGGCTGGATCGGCCAGATGGCCGGCGTGGGCTGGGGCGCGCCCACCGAGTTCCGCTACAAGGGCAAGATCATCCCCGCCGATAAGATGCCCAAGTGGAACCCGGGAATGGTGAATCAGTTCAATCAGGACGACATCTACGTGGAGATGACGTTCCTGCGCACGCTCGAGGAACACGGCTTCGACGCCTCGGCGCGCCAGGCCGGCATTGACTTCGCCAACAGCGGCTACGCCCTCTGGCACGCGAACAAGGCGGGGCGCGACAGCCTCCGCCGCGGCATCGCCCCGCCCGACAGCGGCCACCCCCACTTCAACAAGCACGCCGACGATATTGACTACCAGATCGAGGCGGACTTCTCGGGCCTCCTCGCGCCCGGCCTGCCCAACACTGTGATCGAGCTGGGCGAGAAGTTCGGCCGCCTGATGAACTACGGCGACGGCCTCTACGGCGGCCAGTTCATCGGGGGCATGTACGCCGAAGCCTTCTTCGAGAGCGACCCCGTCAAGCTCGTCGAGGCCGGCCTCGCCTGCATCCCCGACGGCAGCCAGTACGCCGAATGCATCCGCGACGTGCTCAAGTGGTACAACGAGAACCCCAAGGACTGGGAGAAGACCTGGGGCCTCCTCAACGAGAAGTACCACCTGAACCCCGACTATCGCAAAGCCTCGTGCAGCGGGCCGAAGGGCGACTTCAACATTGACGCGAAGATCAACGGCGCCTACGTGGTGATGGGCGTGCTCTACGGAGAGCGCGACCCCGACCAGACCATCCTCATCTCGTGCCGCTGCGGGCAGGACTCCGACTGCAACCCCTCCAGCGCCGCCGGCGTGCTCTTCACCACCCTCGGCTTCGAGAAGCTGCCCGACACCTTCAAGTCCGCCCTCAACCCCGAAGGCAAGTTCAGCCACACCCCCTACAACTTCCCCGCGCTCATCGCCGTGTGCGAGAAGCTCGCACGCCAGGCCGTCGCCCGCGCGGGCGGCAAGATCGAGAGGGACGGCCAGGGCGAGGAGGTGTTGCTGATCCCCGTCCAGGCCCCAAAGCCGTCGGCCCTCGAGCAGTGCTGGGCTCCCGGCCCCATCGCCAACAGCCGCTTCACCGAGGACGAGATGAAACAGATCCAGACGCCCGGCGGGGCCGTGAACATCCAGGCCGACGTGGCCAAGTTCGCCCCCGGCTGGGCGATAGCCAACTGCGGCGACGCCGAGAACCCCGGCCTGCGCGCCGAATGGGGCGGCAAGAAAAACGTGCTCGTCACCCACCCCCTCAGCCAGGGAAACCCCTGCGTGCTGAGCCGCCAGGTGGACGTGCCCGTCGGCAAGAAGACCACGGTGCAGCTCGTCGTCGGCCACGACCCGAAGGGGAACTGGGACCTTGTGGTCCGCGCCGACCACAAGGAGCTCTTCCGCAAGCCCGTGGGCAAGACCACCGCCTACGGCGGGTGGATGGACGCCAAGGTGGACCTCTCGGCCTACGCGGGCCGGAGCATCCTCGTCGAACTCCTCAACGCGCCCAGCGGCTGGCAATACGAGACCGGCTTCTGGGCCGTCATCAAACTTGTCAGCGAGTGACCGATCGCCGCCAGACAGAAAGGAACGCCACAATGATCAAACGAATCGTTTCCCACCGGGTGGCAGGCGGATGGTGTGCGCTCGCGGCGGCCTGCCTGCTCGGCGGCTGCGGCGGCGGCGACGACGCGCCGCCCCCCGCCGGCCAGCCCAAGCGGGTCGCGCTCGTGATGAAATCGCTCGCCAACGAGTTCTTCAAGACCATGGAAGAAGGGGCGCGCAAGCACCAGCAGAAGGACCCCACCCGCTACGAACTCATCTCCAACGGCATCAAGGATGAGCGCGACGTAGCCGCCCAGGTGGCCCTCGTGGAACAGATGATCGCGCAGAAGGTCAACGCCCTCGTCATCGCCCCCGCCGACTCCAAGGCCCTCGTCCCCGTCTGCAAGAAGGCCAAGGACGCCGGAATCGAGGTCGTCAATATTGACAACAAGTTCGACGACGAAGCGCTCGAGGAGAAGGCCGTCAAGATCCCCTTCGTCGGCCCCGACAACCGCAAAGGCGCGCGCATGGCCGGCGAATACCTCGCCAAGAAGCTCAAGCCCGGCGACGAAGTGGCCATCCTCGAGGGCATGCCCAACGCCGTCAACGGCATCATGCGCAAGCTCGGCTTCGAGGCCGCCATGGACGCCGCCGGCATGAAGATCGTGGCCAAACAGACCGCCAACTGGCACATGGACGAGGCCGAGAAGGTGACCTCGGGCCTGCTCGCCCAGCACCCGAACCTCAAGGCCATCCTCTGCGCGAACGACAACATGGCCCTCGGCGCCGTGGCCGCCCTGCGCGCCGCCGGCAAGCTCGGCTCCGTGCTCGTCGTCGGCTACGACAACATCGAAGCCGTCCAGAAGGAAATCCTCGCCGGCAACATCCTGTGCACCGTGGACCAGCACGCCGACCAGATCGCCGTCGAGGGCATCCGCCACGCCCTCGACATCCTCGGCGGACACCTCACCCCCGAGGCATCCGACTACAAGGAAACGCAGGTGGACCTTATCACCGCCGACGACCTGAAGAAGCAGGCCGAACGCAAGGCCCCGACGGAGACGAAGTGACCCGGCCATGGAACCCGCCGAGGCCCTGCTCACCCTCGCCGGCCTCTCCAAGGCCTATGCAGGCCCGGTGCTCCTCGATGTGTCCCTCGACCTGCGCCCCGGCGAAGTCCACGCCCTCGTCGGCGAGAACGGCGCCGGCAAGACCACCCTCGCCCGCATCGTCGCCGGCCTCACGCGGCCCGACGCCGGCGCGATGACGCTCGCCGGCCAGGCCTACGCTCCCGCCTCCAAGCACGATGCCGAGCGCGCCGGCGTTCGCATGGTGATGCAGGAACTCAACCTCATCCCCAACCTGTCCATCGCCGAGAACCTCTTCCTCGGCAACCTCCCGAGCCGCCTCGGCATGGTATGCAATCGCCGGCTCCGCGCCCAGGCCCGTGAGGCCATGGCCCGCGTGGGGCTCGACGGCGTGCCGCCCGACCGCCCGGTCCGCGCGCTCGGGGTCGGGCAGCAGCAACTCGTCGAGATCGCCGCGGGCCTCGCGGGCCACTGCCGTGTGCTCATCCTCGACGAGCCCACCGCCGCGCTCACCGAGGCCGAGACCGCGCGGCTCTTCGGCGAGATTCGCCGCCTCAGGCGCCAAGGCGCCGCCATCCTCTACATCTCGCACCGCATGGAGGAAATCCTCCAGATCGCCGACCGCATCACCGTGCTGCGCGACGGCCGCATCGTCGGCATGAGGATTGTGGGTGGGGCCTCCCGGCCCCGCGGCCCCGCGCGGGAGGGCAGCACACAGGAGGCCGGCACCGCGCGGCACCAGTGGGACGATGGGACCGTCGCGCTTTCGCGCGAAAGCGCGACAATCCCCGCGCCCCCGCCGGCGCCGCGTGGGGACACGCCGGCTACGCGGAAGGACACATCGGCCACAGCCCCAGCAGGAACTGTGGGCGGGACGTCCTCATCCCCCGATTCGCGGCGTGAGGACACGCCGCCCGCGAGGCATGCCCCCCCGGCCGCCAGGAAGGACGCGCGGCCCACGAGCGCGGCACTGCTCGACGAGATCATCCGCCTGATGGTTGGCCGCGACCTGGGCGAGGTCCAGCGCCCAGCCCGCCCGCAGACCGGCGCCATCGCGCTCCGTGTCGCCGGCCTCTCGCGAGGCGCGGCCATCCGCGACGTGAGTTTCGAGGCACGCGAGGGCGAAATCCTCGGCCTCGCCGGCCTCATGGGCTCGGGCCGCACCGAGACGCTCCGCGCGATCTTCGGCGCCGACCGCCCCGACGCGGGCCAGGTGTTCCTCGGCGGCTCGCCCCGCCCGGCCCGCATCCGCTCGCCGCGCGACGCCGTGCGGCTGGGCCTCGCCCTCGTCACCGAGGACCGCAAGCAGCAGGGCCTCCTCCTGCCACTGCCCATCCGCCATAACGTCACGCTCGCGCGGCTCGAGGCCCTGGCGGGACCGGGCGGCGTGCTGCGGAGCGGCGAGGAGGAGGCCGTGGCCCAGCGCCTCGCCAGGACCCTGGGCATCCAGTGCCGCTCGGTCGAGCAGCCCGTGGCCGAACTCAGCGGCGGCACCCAGCAGAAGGTGGTCATGGCCCGCTGGCTCTACCGCGACTGCCGCGTGCTGCTGCTCGACGAGCCGACCCGGGGGATTGACGTGGGGACGAAGTTCGCCCTCTACCAGCTCCTCTCGGGCCTGGCCGAACAGGGAAAGGCGATCGTGATGGCCTCCTCCGACCTGCTGGAACTGCTGGCCATGTGCGACCGCATCGCCGTGATGTCGGCGGGACGCCTCGCCGCCACGTTCGCGCGCGGCGAGTGGACGCAGGACAAGATCATGGCGGCGGCCCTGAGCGGCTACGCGGCCTCTGCTGCAAAGGCGGCCGTATGATGAGCGAGGACGAGACCCCACGCTGGCGGCGGCACCTGGCGCGTGCCGCCTTCGAGTACGCCGGCCTCGTCGCCGTGCTCCTTGGCCTGCTCGGCGTCTTCGAGGCGCTCATCTGGGTCCGCTCGGGCCGCCACTTCGTGACCGTCAACGTGCTGGAGCTGATCGCCGCGCAGGTGCCCGACTCGGTGATCATCGCCGTGGGCATGACCTACGTGCTCATCCTGGGCGGCATTGACCTGTCGGTCGGCTCCGTGCTCGCCCTCAGCAGCTCCGTGCTGGGCGTGATGCTCTCGCTCTCCCGCGTGCCGCTTCATGCGCTGAGCCTATGGACCTTCACCGCCGCCGTGGCGGCCTGCCTGGGGGTGGGAATGGCGTGCGGCCTCGCCAACGGGTTCATCACTGTCCGCTGGCGCCTCCCCTCGTTCATCGTCACGCTCGGCATGCTCGAGATGGCGCGCGGCGGCGCCTACCTGGTCTCGTCCTCCCAGACGCAGTACATCGGCCGGGCCATCGAGATCGTGGCGAGCACCCGGCTCTTTGGCCTGCCCATCCCGTTCGTGCTCGCGCTCTACATTGTGGTCGTGGGGCAGTTCTGCCTCTCCCGCACGGTGTTCGGGCGCTACGTGGTGGCCATCGGCACCAACGAGGAAGCCGTGCGCCTGTCGGGCATAGACCCGCGTCCCGTCAAACGGGCCGTCTTCCGCCTGTGCGGCCTGCTGGCCGCGGTGGCCGCGCTGCTTCAGACGGGCCGCCTGTCGTCGGCCGACCCCAACGCCGGCACCGGCTGCGAGCTTCAGGCCATCGCGGCCGTGGTGATCGGCGGCACGAGCCTGATGGGCGGGCGCGGCTCGGTCGTGGCGTCCTTCTTCGGCGTGCTCATCATCGCCGTGCTGGGCGCGGGGCTGGTGCAGCTCGGCGCCCAGGAGCCCACCAAGCGGCTCATCACGGGCGGCGTCATCATCGCCGCCGTCATCGCCGACTACTACCGCCGCCGAATGGCCAGGCAGGGGAGGGAGTGAGGAGGTCACAATGCGTTGGCTGTTTCCTGCGCTGCTTCTACTGCTGCCCGCCTGCCGGCTGCCGTTCACGCGGCCCGCAGCTTTCGCGCTCGGCTCGGCCGACACAATGGAGAAGGTCTTCCGCGACGAGGCGTGGACCCGCGGCCCCGCCGAGAAGCTCACCCTCGAAGCGGCCCGCCATGAGGTCGAGGGCATCCAACTCGTCGTCGCGCCGACCAGCAAGGCCGGCCTGCGCTCCGTCTCGATTGAGGCGAGCGATCTGCGATGCGGCCGCTCGCTCATCCCGAAGGCCAACGTCACCTGGAACGTCGTCGGCTACGTGAAGACCGAGAAGCCCGCCTACAAGGCGCCCCGCGAAGGCTGGTGGCCCGACCCGCTCATGCCCGCGGCCCCGTTCGATGTGAAGGCCGGGGAGGTCCAGCCCGTATGGCTCAGCGTACGCGTGCCGGGCGACGCCCCGCCCGGCCTCTACCGCGGCAAGGTCACCGTAAGGGCCGAAGGGCAGCCGCAGCAGTCCCTGCCCATCGAGCTCCGCGTGTGGGATTTCGCCATTCCAAAGCAACAGCACCTCGAAACGTGCTTCCTCCTCCGCCCCGACGAGCTCCAGCGCTTCTACCGTCTCAAGGACGTGCCCGTCGAGATGTATGAGGCGTGGATGGACTTCTGCCTCGACCGCCGCATCTGCCCCGCGCTCTACGACTGGTCGCACCTGGAGCGCGACCTCGAGCGCCTCGTTGCCCGCCAGCTCGAGCGCGGCGGCGCCTGCTTCGGCCTCGCCTATGCCTGGCCCAAGCAGGGCACGCCCGAGGAGCGGCGGAAACACAACGAACCGCAGATCGCCGCCATCCGCAAGCTCTACGACCGCGTGAAGGCCCGCGGCTGGCTGCCCAAGGCCTATGTTTACTGCCACGACGAGATCGGCAAGGAGCACTACGACATCGCCCGCGAGCTCTACTCCGCCCTCCGGGCCGCCACGCCCGGCCTGCGCCTGCTTCAGACCTTCTACAAGGACAACCCCGTTCCCGCCCTCGACGACGTGCTCGACATCTGGGCGCCCGTGACCGGCCGCTATCGCAAGGATGAGATGCAGCCCCAGCAGGCCAAGGGCGACGTGGTATGGTGGTACGTGTGCTGCGGCCCGGGCAAGCCCTACGCCAACCTGATGATCGAGTGGCCGGGCCTCGACCACCGCATCCTGCTCTGGCAAACCTGGAAGTTCGGCGTCACCGGCTTCCTCTACTGGAGCCTCAACTGCTGGCGCGACAATTACAAGGCCGAGCCGCGCTGGCCCGAGGGCGCGTGGGACCCGGCCACGTTCGTCAATCAGCAGGGCGGCCGCCACCACGGCGACGGCCAGCTCCTCTACCCCGGCCCCGACGGCCGGCCCCTCTCGTCGGTGCGCCTCGAGAACTTCCGCGACGGCATCGAGGACTACGAGACCCTCTGGCTCCTCCGCGACGCCGTGGCGAAGCTCAAGAAGGCAGGCGGCCACGAGGCCCTCGTGGCCGAGGCCGAGAAAGCCCTCGCCATTGATGACTCCGTGGTGAAGGACCTGACGCACTTCACCCAGGACCCCAGGGCCCTGCGCGCCGCGCGCGCGGCCCTCGCGTCGCTGGTCGAGCGCGCCACCCAGGCCGCCGGAGCGGCGGCGAAGTGAGGAGGGGCTACTTCGCCGCTTCGCCCAGCCGCAGCAGGCGACCGCCGCCGGGGGGGAGTGAGAACTCTGCAACGGACTGGAACCGGTCCACGGCAGCCGCCTGCGGCGCCCACGCACGCGCCGCGGGGTCGAACCAGGCGAGGCCCTTGCACGGGCGGTTGAGCGTCAGCCTCACGGTCGTCGCTCGGGCCGCATCGCGGTTGACGACGAGCACGTGCTTCCCGCCCGCCGCGTCCTCGAGCTCGCCGACAACGAACCCGCCCCCCTCCACCGAGCCGACGAGGCCGTGGACCGGCAGCCGCGTGGCCCCGACGGGCGTCGGCCCCGTGTGGTACACGGCCGCCGACCGCAGAGGCAGCACCACCGGCCCGAGCGCGCGGAGGTCGGCGTTCAGATCGGCCACGATGCGATAGCGCTCGGTGAGCAGGCCGTCGGGCTCTACGATCCCCTCGCGGCTGCCGGCGGGCGCGCCCCAATAGCGGAACCACACCACGCCCTTCGCCCCATAGGCCAGCGCCGTGTAGACGAGCCAGCGCATCTCGCCTTCGGTGGGCGGGCGCATGCCCGGCCAGCTCGCGGCCTGGAGGGTCGGGTAGAAAGGCAAACCGTGCCCGAGCGCCGCGCGGCGAATCAACTCGAGGTTCTCAAAGTAGAACTCGCTGTCGCCCTTCTCGCGGAACGGGAAGTGCCCGAAGTTGAGCAACGAGGGCCGCGCCTCGCGGATGAAGCGCTCCACGTAGCCCGCGTAATCGGCTGTCGCCAGCGCGGGGCCGACCCACGCGTCGCACGGCAGCAGGCTCAGAAACACGGGGTGCGTCGGGTCGTGGCGGCGGGCGAACTCGGCCAGCGCCGCAAGGTCGGCGAGCTGGCCCTCCAGCGCCTCGTCGCCCACGAAGTAGCCCCAGAGCGCGGGATGGGAATCGAACCGCCGGATCGCGTCGGCCACACTCCGCTGGTCGGCTGGGTTGCTCAGCGTCCTGGCGTCGAGGCCGATCTGGCCGAGGATGACCTTGAGGCGGTAGCGGTGCGCGAGATCGAGGGCATCGGAGCCCACCCCCTCGGCAACCACATTGAACCCCGCCTGCGCGATCTGGGCATAGAGGGCCGGCTTGGGGGGCGGCGCGCCGCGGAGCGCGATGAGGAACTCCCGCGGCTGCCACGCCTGCGGCGCTCGCGGGCGCGAACAAGCGGCCAGGCCGCAAGCCGCAAGCCACAAGCCGCAAGCCAGGGCCGTGCGAAGTGCGGAGTGCGGAATGCGGAAGGGCAGGAATCGGCGCAGCACGTTGCCTCCGGGTCAGTGCAGGCCAAGAACGAGGTCGCCCTGCGGCGGCGCGCCGACGGGCTTGTAGCGCACCTTGAGCTCCTTCGCGTGGACCTCGACGAGCGCGTAGCCCTTGCGCGACTCCTTCAGGGAGAAACCGGGCGCCGTCTCCAGCTTGCGGTCGCCGTTCCAGGCGAGCGCGGGAAACACAATCTCGTGGACGCCGCTGCGGTCGCTCCAGCCACGCAGGCCGCAGTGGAAGTGGCCGCTGAGGAACGCCACGATGGGGTCGCCGCCCCGAGCCGTCAGGAGCGCGTCGAGTTCCTTCTCGCCCTTGCGCACCCACCAGCCGACGTCGGGGTGCTTGTTGGGGTGCGCCGCAATGTGGGCGCACAGGACGACGCGGAGCTTCTTCCCCGCCGCATCGTCCACCTGCTGGGTCAGCCACTTGAGCTGCTCGGGCGTCACCGCGCCGTCGTGGCTGTCCGCCTCGGTGTCGTTGAAGAGCACGAAGCGGAAGCCCTGGTGGTCGAAGGCATAGTCCGTTTCGGCGCGGACGTGTTTCCTGAAGAACTCCACGGGGTCGTGGTTGCCGGGGATGGCGTAGAAGGGCTTCCGGAGGCCCTTCGCGGTCTCGAGCCACTTAGGGTATTGCTCCTCGTTCTTCGCCCCGGTGTCCACCAGGTCCCCGAGGAACAGCGTGAACTCGGCCGGCGAGTCATTGATCTCTTGCACCACCTCGGCGAGCACCTTGGCCGGCCCGTCGCCCCCCTTGCCCAGATGCGTATCGGAAACGGCGGCGAAGGTGAGGAGCGGCTCTCCGGCCGATGCCAGCGGGCCGCTGAGAACGACCATCGAGGCGGCACAGGCGAGGAACTCTCTGCGGGTTGCGTCCAAAGCATTGCCTCCAAGCGGGTCATCTTATGGCTTGGGTGAGTCGCTCCACCATCTCGGCCACTTTGCGGCGATGGGCGAGGAGGGGCTGCGGGTCTTTGGAGTAGGTCTTGTCGTCCTTGATCACCTCGTCGGGCACGACGGCCAGCTTCTCGGCCTCGGGGAGGAGGTCGGCGGCCCTGCCCGACGCCTTGGCCTTGGCAATGAGGGTGTCGAGGAGAGCGAACAGTTCGTAATCCTCGATGCCCTCGCGGAGCATCTCCCAGCGGATCGAGTTGACGGGGCCGGTGAGGTGCTTGGCCTTATCTGTCTTCGGGTCGCGGTTGGGCGGGTAGAGAAAGCGTCCGTCGCCGTTGCCCCAGTAGCCGATCTTGCCAGGGGTGAAGTCGTAGCCCGAAACGTAGCTCATCGGGTCGGCCCAGGGGTTCTGAATGTCGGGGTCGGGGAAGGCGGCGGAGCTGGTCCAGTAGTTGCTCGTCCAGACGAGTTGCCCCTCGACGCCCCACTTGCGGCTGAGCCAGGCCCACACGCGGAGGTCCACGGCGGGGTGGTCAATGAAGAGGCCGATGTAGGGGGCGTGGGGGCCGCAGCACAGATACCACCAGAATCGCTCGCCCGCCTTCCGCCGCTCGGCGATGGCTTCGGGCTTCACGGCGCTCACGACGGGGCACCAGAGGTCCACGTAGCCATAGAGCGGCGGCTCGGGCTGCTCGGTGAGCATGCGGGTGAGGCCGGGGGCCACGCGCTTGAGGAGCTTCATGCCGTCAATCACGAACTCGTAGTCGCGCGGCTCCGGCTCGTCGAACCAGTAGATGTAGGCCCGCTCGAGCCAGCCTTTCGCCTTCAGATGGTCCACAATCTGCTTGCCCTGGCTGGCCATGAGCTGGTCGTACTCGGGGCTGCCCTGGACGTAGCCGCCGATGCGCCCCGCCGCGCGCGAGTGGAACGAGCCGCCGCCCATGCCTTTGAGGCCGACCATGAGGGCGTTGAAGCCGCCCTCGCCGAGCCACTTTTCGCACTCGCGGTCGAAGGCCGCGAAGTCAATCGTCGCCTTCAGTTCGCCCGTGCCCTGCTCGAAGCCGCCGTCAGCCACGAGGTTCTGCCCCTCGGCGGTCTCGAAGCGGACGTCATCGAACCACGCGGTGCCGGTGTCGGTGCCTTCGTCGCTCCAGGGCACGGGGCGGAGGGCGATGAGGATGCTCTTCGTCTTCGGGTTGAGCGGCTTGCCGCCCTGGCCGATGACGCCGGCGCGCTCCTGCTGCCACTGGCCGTTGCCCTCGCGGAGGAAGTCAATGTTGTTGCCCCAGATCCACTGGCCGGCGGCGTCGCGCTGCTCGAGGGTGACGAGGTACTTCTGGCCGGGCTTGGCCGTCTTGGCCCACCACGAGAACTGGTAGCCCTTCGCCACGTCCACTGCGATGGGCGTCGTGTTGTGCGCAGCCACGCAGCTTCGCGGGTCCGCGTCGTCCACGCGGAGGCATTGCTTGCCCTCCTTGGGGTCCTTGGGGTCAATCGTGCCGCCGTCCCAGGGGCCGGTGGAGAACTCGACCTTGAAGGGGTCGAGGGGGGCGGGGGTGTAGGGGGCGATGCGATGGGCGGCGAAGTTGGCGAGATAGAGGTCGAGGACCTTGCGAAGCTCCGTCTCGGTCTCCAGGTTGTGGTAGCGGCGGATGACGCCATGGTCGAGGCCGAAGGCGGTCTGGAGGCGGGTGGTCTTGGGCAGCGCGAAGTCGTAGACGCGGAGCTTGAGGGCCACCCACACCTTCCCTCCTTCGGCACTGAGTTCGATGTTCCCGAGGTAGTCGCCGGCCGGCTGGCCGGGCGGCACGTAGACGGTGAACCAGAGGGGGTGGTTGCGGTCGGCGGCGAGGGTGGCGCCTTGCTCGAAGGGAGGCAAGGGGTCGGGCCACCAGCCACGGACGCCTGCCGCATCGGTGGGCCGCGCGACGCGGAGGTATTCGACCCGCTCGACACGAATGTGCTCGGGGGCGAGCGTGGCCTCGCCGCACTTGAGGGCCGAGACTTGAACGCGGAGGTTCTTCAGCTCGGCCTTGGGACGCAGCACAAGCTGGAACGGCTCGTAATCATGGCGAGCGGCGGCGACCTCGATGGCAGGCTTCTGCGCGGTCGGCACGGGGCGGGTGCGGCTCACCTTGTACGGCCCCTCGCACCACCAGAGGGGGCAGTTCGGGTCGGATGGCAGGGCGTAGCCGTAGGAGGCATCGTGGAGGACGGGCAGCTTGCGCAGGGCGCTGGCCTTGAAGACCTCGCGGCCATCGGCGGTGACGATGAGGGTGACAGTGTTGTTGCCCGGGGTGCGGAGCGGCCCGCCGGCGCTCATCTGGGTGGTGGACTCCTGAACTGGCGGCGGCTCGCCCGGCCCCATGCCGCCGACGGTGATGGAGACGGACGCCGAGACCGAGGCCCCGCCCTGCTGAGCCACCTCGCGCCCGCTCTCGTCGGTCACGGTGGCCTTGAGCGCAAACTTCGCGGGCACGCCCGCCAGGTTGCGGATCGAGACGCTCCAGCCGCTGGTCGGCGCGGCGCTGGGCAAGGAGAGGACGGTGACGGGGAAGGCGGGGTCGGCGGTCTGGATGTCGAGGTAGGCGGTCGAGCCGCGCATCTCGCCGAGGTCCGCGTCGAGGGTTGAGGTGAACAGGTAATCGTCCACCTGGAAGCTGGCCTTCTCATCGGCTCGGAGGCGGACGAAAAGGGCGCTGGCGGGCAGGAGGTCCTTGGGAACTTCGGCCCGGATGCGCCCCACCTTCTCGAAGGTGGCCACCGTCGTCCAGTCGGCGCCGTCGGTGCCCACGTCCACGAAGCCTTTGCCGCCCGTGTGGTAGTTGCAGTTGGCCTCGACGGTGGCGGCCTGGTGCGGATGGCCGGGGATGAGGTGCTTGTAGACGACCTCCGCCTTGCCGTCAAAGCACCAGCGATGCGAGTTGAAACCGCAGCGGAAGGTCTCGAGCGGGTGCGAGTGGTTGGCCCCCTCGCCGGCGAGCGGGGCGGCGAAGGTGTAGCGGTTGCCCACGATCTCCTCGCCCTCGCCGAGCACGAGGCCGGTCTGCTGGCCGGGCAGGCCGGCGATCTGCACGCCGCCCGGGCCGCCGATGACGTTGACGACGACGTTGGCGCCTCCCGCCACCACGACCCCGCCGCCGGAGCCGAAGCGCTCGTGGACGGCCTGGGTGGGCTTGAGCTCGATGTCATCGAACACGATCTTGCCCTTCACCTGCCAGTGGCCGAAGCGCAGGAAGGCGTCTGCCGTGTCGTTGGGCGCGACGAAGGCGAAGGCGTGGCGCTGCCAGGCGGGCTGCGCCGAGAAGTCGCGGTTGCAGAAGCTCGGCCCGGCGATGACACAGCCGCCCGTGGCCCCCTCGCCCTTCGCCCAGAACGCCACGCGGTAGAGCGCGCCCGGGTCGAAGAGCGGCCCGGTCGTGCGCCAGAAGCCCGAGTCCTGCCCCGTCCCGGTCACGCTGACGGCGCGCTCGCCGGTGCGGCCGGTCTTTTCCCAGACGCCTTGGCCCTCGAGGCGCCAGCCGAGGGGCGCCACGTCGCCCTGCTCGAACGAGGGGTTGACCAACGCGGCCGCCTGCCCGCGGCCGGCGGCCACGAGAAGGGCCAGGGCGAGGAGGACGCGCCCGCCGCGGCGAGGCGTCCCCGACAGGACCGCGTGTGCTCGTTGGAACATGCGGCACCTCCTGAGCTTGTGGGTGGGGCGAAACGCAGCCGGCAGCCCGGGCCCCGGTCAGTAGCCCGAGGGGGCCGCGGGCCTCGGCGCGTCCAGCACCGCAATCTGCCAGGACCGCTCGACGCTCGCCCCGCAGGAGTCGGTGACGGTGAGGCGCAGGGTGAAGCGCTTCTCCTTGTCGGTGACGTCGTGCGGGAACGACAGGGTGCACGTGGGGCTGCGCGAGAGCAGCGTCCCATCCAGCTCCCAGGCGTAGCGCAGGGTCTCGAGGTCGCCCTCGTCGGGGTCGAAGGGCCGGACCTTGATCTTGCGCTCCTCGCCTTCGCGAAGAAGCACGAGGCCGGCCAGCTCGGGTTCGAAGGCGAGGAGCTGCGGCGGCGCGTTGGAGCGGACGAGGCGCAGCCTCCAGGTGACCGAGACAGGCGTCGGGTCGCCGTGGCGATTGGTGACGCGGCAGGTGAACTCGAGGGGCGGGTCGCCCGGGGTCTCGCGCCCCGTCCTGCCGGCGGGCAGGGCATCGGCGGCGGGGCGATAGGTCCACGACGCCTCGGACCCCTTGTGCACGGGCGTTCCGCCCACGAGCCACTCGTAGGTCAGGTCGGAGCCCCCGTCCCCATCGGCGGCGGCGACCTGGAAGGTGCGCTCGCCGCCGCCCGCGACCACGGAGAGCCGCTCGTCGCTCCGCGGGCTGTGCGCCAGCACCCGCGGCGGCTGCGGGGTGTCGAAGACCTGGATCACCCATTCCGCGTGAGCCACCTCGCGGTGCGAGGCGTCGCTGGCCGACATCACGAGCCGGCGCACGACCGGCTCCGCGCCGTTCGCGCCGGGCACGAGGCTGTGCGGGGGAACATACCAGCAGTCCCACGGCACCGAGTCGTGCTGCGAGAGCGTGCCCCGCTCGTGGGCGGGCACCGGCTGCCCGTCGGCGTCCAGAAGGGTCCATCGGTACTCGAGGCCCCTGTGGCGCCCGATGGGCGAAGAGACGACGAAGCTCTGCGACTGCAACTCCCTGAGCCGGAGCGTGCCGGGCGCGGGGCGGATGTTGATCCGCACGATGAAGGCATAGGCGAAGGCGACGCCGAGGCCCGCGGCGGCCAGGGCCACCAGGAGGACCAGCAGCATGCCGCGGCGCTTGAGAATCTCGCGGCGGCAGCCCTCGATCATCTGCTCGGGCATGACATTCGTAGGGTCCAGCTTGGCCAGCTTGCGGCACGTGGCCATCGCCTCGCGGTAGTGGCCGCTCTGGTAGAGGGCCTCTGCCTCGTGAATGAGCTCGTAAATCCGGGCCGTGGACGGCTCGGGGCGCGCGGCGCCGGCCTTCGCCGGCTTGCGCCTGAGCTTGCGGGGTCTGGGCGGGTTCTCGTGCGGCATGCTCACGAGGGCTTCCTGCATCTGGCCGCCGCGGGGGCGCCATCTCCCCCCTCACTGATACCACACCTCGCGGCAGAGGTCAAACGCCGCCATCCGCGCCGGTCCCCGCGGGGCGCGCGGAATCCTTGATCGGCTGCACGGCGCGCGCTAGAATGGCCGACAACTGGGGGGCATTTGTTCTCAAGGGACGAGCCGTGGATCCCGATGTAGCCAGCGTCATCGAGCATCCCTGGTTCTGCTCTTTTATCGAGCATCTGCCCTGCGTGCTGTGCGTCATGCAGCCCACGTGGCCCCCCGCCATCGAGTTCATCAGCGCCAACGTCGAGCGGTTTCTGGGCTATGCGCCGAAGGACTTCTATGCGGACCGCGAGCTGGGCCTCCGCTGCATCCACCTGGAGGACCGCGAGCGCGTGGCGGAGCAGATGCGCCGGGCGATGGCCTCGGCCGCGCCCTACCGGATGGAGTACCGCGCGGTGCACCGCGCCGGGAGCCCCGTCTACCACGCCGGCGAGGTCTCCGTGCCGGTGGCCGACTCCGCCGGCCGCGTCGTGCGCCGCCAGAGCATCATCATGGACATCACGGAGCAGAAGCGCCTGGAGGCGGAGCTGCTGCGTTCGCAACGCCTGGCCGTGGTGGGCGAGATGACCACGATGATGGCGCACCAGATCCGCAACCCCCTGGCCGGCATGGCGCTCGCCCTGCGCGCCCTCGAGCGCCTCGTGGGCGGCAACGCCGAGGGGCGCGAGTGCCTGGCGGACCTCGACCACTGCCTGGTGCGCATCAACGACACGGTGTCGCGGCTGCTGGACTTCGCCCGGGCTCGGCCGCCCGTGCTGCGGAAGTGCCGTCTGGCCGACATCGTGGCGAACGCCCGCCAACTGGCGGCCAGCCACGCTCGGCGGCACGCCATCGAGTTCCAGGTCTCGCTGCCCCCCGACCTGCCCGACCTGGTGGCCGACCCCGCGCAGCTCGAGCAGGTGCTGGTGCACCTCATCCTCAACGCCTGCAAGGCCATGCCCAGCGGGGGGCGCCTGACCCTGTGCGCCCACGGCGAACCGGGGCGCGTGGTCATCACCGTGGCCGACACGGGCGTGGGGATTCCGCCGGAGGACCTGGGCCGCCTCTTCAGCCCCTTCTACTCCGGGACCGGCCAGGGGGTCGGCCTGGGCCTCTCGCTGTGCGAGCGCCTCGTGGCCGCGCACGACGGCTCCATCCGCGTCCAGAGCGCCCCGGGCCAGGGCACCACGTTCCGCATCGAGCTGCCGCTGGAGCCGGCCCATGCCGCGCGCATTGATCGTTGACGACGACCCCACGGTGGCCAAGTACCTGGCCGGCTTCCTCGGCCAGCACGGCTACACCGTGCGCGCGGTGACCGACGCCCGCGAGGCCGCGCGCGCGGCCCAGGAGTTCCAGCCCGACGCCGCCGTGCTCGACCTCATGATGCCGGACCGCGACGGCCTCGACCTGCTCCCCGAGCTCAAGGCCGCGTGCCCGCGGTGCCAGGTGATCATCTACACGGGCGCCGGCGACATCGAGAAGGCCGTGCAGGCCATGCGGCGGGGCGCGCACGACTTCATCCAGAAGCCGCTGAACTACGAGGCCCTGCTGCTGAGCCTCCAGCGCGCGCTCGAGGTGCGCCACCTGCGCGCCGAGAACGCCTTCCTGCGCCAGGCCTACCAGACCCGCCTGGGGCCGGCCGCCATCCTCGTGTTCTCCGACGCCACGCGCCGCCTGCTCGAGCTGGCCGACCGCTACCGCGCGCTGCCCGACATGCCCGTGCTCATCGAGGGCGAGAGCGGCGTGGGCAAGGACCTGGTGGCCCACTACATCCACCACCGCGACGACGACTACAGCCGCCCCTTCGTGGCCATCAACTGCGGGGCCATCCCGCGCACGCTCGTGGAGGCCGAGCTCTTCGGCTACGCGCCCGGCGCCTTCACCGGCGCGCGCGCCGACGGCGCGCCCGGCATGATCCGCTCCGCGGATGGGGGCACGCTGTTCCTCGACGAGATCGGCGAGCTCGACATGGGCAGCCAGGTCAAGCTCCTGCGCTTCCTCGAGCAGGGCACCTTCTACCCCGTGGGCAGCCCGCGGGAGGTGACGGTGCGCGCGCGCATCCTCAGCGCCACCAACCGCGACCTCCGCGAGGCGGTGGCCCGAGGGCTGTTCCGCCGGGACCTGTACTACCGCCTCCACGTCGGGCACCTGCGCGTGCCGCCGCTGCGCGAGCGGCGCGAGGAAATCCTGCCCTTCGCTCGGCACTTCCTCCGGGAGTTTGCCGAGCGCTTCGACAACCCCTTCCGCCAGATCGCGCCCGAGGCCGAGCAGATCCTCCTGCAATCGCCCTGGCACGGCAACGTGCGCGAGCTGCGCAACGTCATCGAGCGGGTCGTGCTCACGCAGCGGGGCCCCGTCGTCGAGGCCCGGCACCTGGCGTTCCTGAGCGGCGAGTCGCCGCCCGCCAGCGTGCCGCCGGCCGAGGCCCCGCTGCCCGAGTCGGGCCTGGACCTCGAGGCGACCATGCGCCGCCTCATCCAGCGCGCCCTCGAGAAGCACGGCTACAACCAGAGCCGCACCGCCCGCTACCTCGGCATCAGCCGGGAGGCCCTCCGTTACCGCATGAAGAAGGTCCCCATCCCCTCAGGACACCCCGAATGAGCAAACGGCAGCCCTTCGACCTCAAGTCGCCCGAAGCCCAGGCCCTGCGCGACGAGATCGTGCACGGCACCTTCGTCAAGGAGGGCACGCTCGTGGCCTTCCCCCTCTGCTTCCCGGGGGCCAGCGTGCCCGTCGTGGCCGACGAGAGCCACATCACCGCGCTCGACGTGGCCCCCAACTGGATGGTCTACGGCGGCACGAGCGGGCGCGCCAGCCACCTGTTCGTCGGCATGTTCCACGGCGCCACGGGCATGGTATTCGACCTGGGCGCGCCGCCCGAGGCCACACAGTGCGCCGCCGTCTGCTGCGGCGCCAGGCGGGTGGTGGCCTTCGTCAACGGCCCGGGCGGCGGCCGGGCCGTCGCCCGCGGCCTGCATGGGCTGCCCTTCGACCTCCTCCAGGAGTGGGGCTTCAGCCGCCAGCCCCTCGAGGACCTGGGCGCGCCCGCGCCCGGCGAACGCATCCTCCACGCCGTGCGCACCCCGGACCGCGGCCTCATCGTCGGCGTCACCGAGGGCCACCTCTTCACCATGCACCCCGACGAGGGGAAGCCCCAGCTTGCCGCCGAAGTGCCCGGCCGCGCGCGCCTCGCCGTGGGCTCCCGAGGCAACGTCTTCGGCCCCGACGAGGGGAACACCCTCTGGCGCTTCAACACGCGGCAGGGCGAGCTCAAGCGCCGGGCCGTGCGCCTGCCCGAGGGCTCGTGGGGCAATGCCCACGGGCAGGATGCCTGTGCCGCCCTGATGTGGGGCAGAGACGCCGCCAGCGGCCGGCTCTACACGGCCGACTCCGACGGGAACCTCTACTCGTTCGCCGAGGGCCGTGGCTTCAGCGGCAGGCTGGGCACGGCGCGGAACGCCCCCGTGGGCCCGATGGCCGTGACCGCCGACGGCCGGCTCTACGGCCCCTGCGGCGAGGGGATCGCGCGCTTGTTCTGCTACAACCCCGCCGCCAGGAGCCTCGCCGACCTGGGCTGCGCCGTCTCCGTGCTCGAACGCCGCCGCTACGGCTACGTGTTCGGCGACGCGGCCGTGGGGCGCGACGGGCAGCTCTACTTCGGCGAGGACGACGACCTCGGCCACCTGTGGATCTACTTCCCCCGAATCCTGCCCCGCAAGCCCTGAAGCGGCCCGGCGGCGTGAACCGAGCGGCGATGGCCAAGGCACACGGCTTCTCACGCGACGAGCGCCTGCGGGCGACGCGCGACTTCGACCGCGTGTTCGAGCAGGGCCGCCGCGGCCGCGGCCAGGCCCTCGTCGTGTGCTACGCCCCCAACGGCCTGGCGCACAGCCGGCTGGGCATCGCCCTGCGGCGCGGCTGGCGCTCCGCCGTCGCCCGCAACCGCGCCAAGCGCCTCATCCGCGAGGCGTTCCGCACCCGCAAACACGAGCTGCCCGGGGGGCTGGACCTCGTGGTGATCCCCGCCACCAACTGGGCGGAGCCCGCCCCCGAGGCCATCGCGGCCGAGCTCCTCCGCCTGCTCGGCCGCCGCTGCGAGGCCGCGCCATGATGAGGCGTGTCGGCATCTTCCTCGTCCGCTGCTACCAGGCGTGCCTCTCGCCCCTGATCCCGCCCTGTTGCCGCTTCGAGCCCACCTGTTCGAACTACGCCATCGAGGCGTTCCGCAAGAAGGGCTTCCTCCGCGGCGCCCTGCTCACGGCCTGGCGCATCCTGCGCTGCAACCCCTGGAGCAAGGGCGGCTACGACCCCGTGGAGCCGGCCCAAGACGGCCCGCGCAAGAGCGCCTGAGCGCGAAGGCCGGCCGGGTTGCCCGTGCGACGCGGTGCCTGGCACTCGACGCTCGATGGAGTTGCAAGCATCGTAATGCCAATGCGTTATAACTGAATGAGGCGTTCTGGGGAGCCAAGTGGAGTCGGCGGAGCCGAGCGGCCCGGCGCGGCTCGTGCATGCTTGCTCACCCTTGAGGGGAGGAAGTGAGCAAGTATGGGTGGATGGGCGAGGATTGGCGATTCTCGCGGTTCCGGCCATACCGCGCCCGTCCGGGCGATGAGCGGGTATGAGCGGAGGGGCGAGAACGGGCGGTTCTCGTGGTTCCGGCCAGTCGGGGCCTCTCCTGGCGGTGAGCAGGTATGGGGGGAGGGGGACAGGGCCTCTGCCGCGTTGCAGCGCCGGGCATTGTGTGGAGAGGGTCCGGCCCGGGGCGCCAGGGAGCTCCCGGGCCGGATGGTGCAGAAGCGGGCTCAGTTGACCTTGATCTTGACCTTCTTGGGCTTGGCGGCCTCGACCTTGGGCAGGGCGAGGCGCAGGACGCCGTCCTTCACGGTCGCCTCGATCTTCTCGGTGTCAATGAGTTCGGACACGGTGAAGGCCCGCTCGTAGTTGCCCTGGCGATACTCGCAGTAGGTGAGCTCGTGGTCGGGCACGGCCTCGGGGGCGACGCGGCCGGTGACGGTGAGCACGCCGTCCTCGACCCGCACGTCCACGGCGCCCTCGTCGCAACCGGGGAGGTCCACGAGGAGCACGGCGCCGTGGTCGGTCTCGTAGATGTCGGCGGCGGGGGCGAAGACGGGCGTCCTCTCGGCGCGCTCGGCCTCGATGGGCTGTGTCTGGGCCGCCTGCTTCTGGAGTTCCTTGCTGTCGGGTGCCATGGGGGTGTCCCTCCTTTCTCAGTTGCTCGCCTTGACGGCGATTTGCTTGGGCTTGTCGGCTTCGAGCCGGGGGAGACGGATGCGGAGCACGCCCTTGGCGTAGGTGGCCTCGACCTTCTCGGGCTCGACGCGATAGGGGAGCTGAATGGTTCGGGTGAAGCTGCCGGACTCGCGTTCGAGCTGGTTCACCACCTGGCCTTCCCTGGCCTCGACGGGTTCGCGGGTGCCGCTGAGGGTGAGGGTGTCGCCCACGACCGAGATGTCGAGCTTGTCGGGCGCCACGCCCGGCAGCTCAGCGGTCACGACGGTGTCGTCGCGGCCGGTCCACACGTTGACGGGCGGCCAGACGCGCGCGGCGGTGGCGGGCATGAGGCCCGAGAAGAGGCGGTGCATGTCGCGCTCGAGGCGCTGCATCTCGCGCAGGGGCTCCCACGGCCACAGGTCTCGCACTCTCCTTGGCCACAGCATGTTCATCCCTCCTTGTGCTAGGGGTTGCGTCGAGCGGCCACCGTAGCCGCTCGCTCTTTCTCGTCGGCCTGAAATCGCCAAAGCAACGAGTGTGCCAACAGACTGACCCCGAGGAGGGCCTGCTTTCTAAGTGTATACTCTAGAGCGACTTGTGTAATATGGCGCTCGATGCGTAGCAGATCGGGGCAGTGCACCGGGACGGCGTCGGCTGCCAAAATGGCAGGCCCCTAGCGGGGGAACGTGGCTCGCAGGGCCTCGAGGTAGGCCGTGCCCGTGCGCTCCTCGGGCAGCAGGTAGCTGCCCTCGGTCCACTCGTTCCAGGCGTTGAGCATCACGGCGAAGGGCTTGGCGGGGTCGGCCTCGATGTGGCGGCGGGCGTCGGCGCAGAGCTGGCCATAGAGCTCGGGCGTGTTGCCCACGACGAGGGACATGTACGGGTAGTCGTGCCGCCCGGTGGCGGGGGAGGGCGGGAAGGGCCAAGGCAGGTCGGCGACGCAGCGGGGCGTGACGTCCCAGCCCATCGAGACGACGGGCAGGTGGGGCAGGGGGGCGGCGCTCAGGCGCTGCCACGAGGCGCGGTGGGCGGCCATCACGTCCTCGTAGCGGTCAAGGAGGTCGGGGCCGGCCTTGCCCGACGAGTTCACCACGTAGGTGGTCGTGCTGCGGAAGCCGGCCTCCTTGAGCATGGGCACGGGGTCGGGCGACCAGAGCATGGCGTTCCAGTGCAGGGGCGGCAGGCCGGCGGCGCGGAGCTTGCGGTCCATCTTGGCCAGGAGCTTGCGCGTGGCCGGCGCCCCGCCCAGCTCGTTGACGAACTTGACGGGCTGGAAGACACTGTAGAAGAGGCGTCCGCCCACCTGCCAGTAGTTGGGCTGGGCGAAGTAGTGCTCGATCGAGTAGTCCATCACGCGCTCGAGGTCGCGGGCCGAGTGGCGGCTGGGGAGCCACATGTTCCACGGCTTGCCGAAGGGCGGGGGAAAGTAGTCGGCCCAATCGTGATTGGCCCACATGAGGGCGAACTTCAGGCGGCGCGCGGGGGTCTTGAGGAAGCCCTGTTCGAGCGCCTCCTCCATGATGCGCACGCCGCTGTACCAGTACCAGTCGAAGAGGAACACGTCAATGCCGTGGTCGGCGGCCAGGGTGGCCTCGCGGGCGGCCCAGGCGGGGTCGCTCTCGTCGAAGCAGCCCCATTCGGGGCGCAACGGCTGGCGATGGCCGGGGAAGCGCGGGATGGCGGACTTCACGAGTTCCCACTCGCACCAGCCCTCGCCCTTCCACGAGCTGGCGTGGTCGTAGTTGTGCCACAGCGGGCAGTAGATCGCCACCACCTCGGGTCGGCGCGCGGGTCTGGCCATCGGTTGCTCCTTGGGTTGAGGAACTGATCGTCGGCAGTCTATCGCAAAGTCTTCCGCGGTTCAATCGGCTTGATCCGGCCTTGCCGACATGGTATTGATAGGCCACTCGAGGCAACCGGGGCCTCGGTGTCTCAGGGCAATCTTTCGAGGACGACGCTGTGGCGAAGCTGAAGACGCTGGTGTACTCGGGCGGCGAGATTCACGACTGGAAGGGCTGCGGCGACGCGATCCAGGCGGCGCTCGAGGCCGCAGGGCAGTTCGAGATCACGCGGGTGAACAACGACCTCGACTGCCTGGTCGCCCCGAACCTCGACCCCTACGATGTCATCGTCTTCTACCACACGGTCGGCTCGATCACCGAGCCGCAGCTCAAGGGCCTGCTCAAGTTCGTCGAGGGCGGCAAGGGCTACGTGGGCATCCACTCGGCGGCCGACTCGTTCCGCGAGTGCTCGACCTATCGCTACTTCGTCGGCGGCTACTTCGTCACTCACCCGCGCTATCGCCAGTACCAGGTGAGCGTGGTGGACACGACCCACCCGATCACGAAGGACATCGAGGAGTTCTTCGTCACCGACGAGCAATACATCACGGGCTACGACCCGAACAACAACATCCTGGCCACGGCCCTCTGGCGCGGCAAGACGGTGCCCGTCGTGTGGACGAAGGGCCACGGCAAGGGCCGCGTCGCCTACATCGCCCTCGGCCACAACGCCGAGAGCTGCCGCGACGAGACGTTCAAGACCCTGCTCGCCCGCGCCACCGTGTGGGCCGCGGCAAGGGCGTGACAATGGGGGAAAGCAGGACATTCGCGCATGAGCGCTCCGACGAACTCGGAACTCCTGGCCCTACTGGACTGCCTTGAGACAGTCCCTGCAGATGACCTTGAGACCGTCTGGCTAGAGTTCAAGCCGTGGGGGGATCCAAAGGACTGCATGAGGATTGCGTCAGAGTACGCCATCTGCATGGCGAACTCCGAAGGCGGAGTGATTGTGTTCGGCGTGGCGGACCGCACACGGGGGCGCACCGCCGCTATCCATGGGGCTCAAGGCTACGTTCTGGACACGTGGCGCCGAGGCATCTACGACTCCACGACACCGAGCCTCGTCGTCCAGGTTGAGGAACTCCGCGTGCCAGAAGGCACAGGGCGGTTGCTCGTCGTCCGCGTCCCCAAGGGGGCCGACCCGCCATACGGCACGAGCCAAGGTGTGTTCCGCAGACGGGTGGGCAAGAACTGCATGCCAATGGACGCCTAGGCTTTTGCGAAAGGCAAGGTGGCCTCTGGCGCGCTGGACTGGAGCGGGGAAGCGGCGGAGGGGGTCGGGATTGCGGAACTGGACCCTGTGGAGATCGCCAGGGCCCGTGGCATACTGCGGCGGATGGACGCTTCATCAGAACTGCTGCGGCTCGACGATCGGGCGCTCCTTGCCGGTCTGGGCGCGGTACGCGGCGACCGTGTGACCCACACCGGACTTCTGCTCTACGGCCGCGAGGAGGTGCTCTCGGCCGTCTGCCCGCAGCATCAGGTGCATTACGTGCACCAGGTCTCCGACACACAACTCGCTCGGAACGACGCCTATCGGATGGGGCTCCTGAATGTCCTGGAGCGCCTTGAGCAGGCATTCTCGGGGCCCGCCAACCCTGAGCAGGAACTCGAGATTGGCTTCTTCAAGCTGCGCGTTCCCGCGTTCCCGTTGGAGGTCGTGCGCGAAGCCCTGCTCAACGCAGTCACCCACAGGGACTATTCTGATCCCGGCGAGGTCCTGGTCCGCCACACGCCGCGTGAGCTCGTCGTGACGAGCCCGGAGGGATTCCTGGCCAATATCACGCCGAGCAACATCCTCCGCGCCGAGCCGGTAAGCCGGAACGGAACCCTTGCGCAGGCCCTCCAGCGACTTCGGCTCGTGGAGCGCGCAGGGATCGGGCGCCATCGCATATTCATCCCCACGCTCTCCTATGGCAAGCGCACACCCGAGTATGAGACAGACGGTACTCGGGTGACATTGCGCATCTTCGATGGCGGGTTCGACGAGCGCATGGCCCGCCTCGTCGCCAAGTGGCGCAACGAAGGCAGGGACATCGGCCTTGATGTCCTCCTCATCCTCTCCTTTCTGCGGGAGAACGCATTTGTTGATACACCGTCGGCATCTCGGCTCTTGCAGCTATCCCGGGACGCAGCGCGGGCCGTCCTCGACCAGTTGGCGCAGCCGCGTGCCGGGATTCTGGAAAGGCGCGGTAGGACGAAGGCCGCCACCTACCATCTGGCAAAGGGGGTCGCCAAGGACCTCCTTGGAAAAGCCGCCTACACAAAGACGCGGGGGCTGAACCCAATCCGCTACGCTGAGATGGTGAAAGCGTACCTGGACGATCACGGCTCGATAACGCCTCAGGAGTGCCGTGAGCTACTTGGACTCGGCGAGTCACAGTCCGCCCGTGTCGAGGTCTCCCGGTACCTGACGCAGTGGTCCCAGAAAGGGGGCTTCCTCCGTCGAGACGGCAAGCCACCCAAGGTTCGCTATCACCCGGCCACGGAGCGTTAGCACGAGCGTTAGCGCTGCACCCGCGCCATCGCGCGGCACAAGACATGGCCACAAGGTGCTGCCCACACGGCACTTAGGTCTTGGGTGTGTGTTAGCAGAGCGTTAGCAGTTGACTGCGGCCGGCGTGGTCGCTCAGCTCTAAGGAGTTGCCCGAGTGAACAGTCTGGCGGTTTCTTTCCTCATTGTCGGCCTAGCCGCCATGTCTGGAGCCGCCCAGGTGCCCGCCAAGTTCGAGCTGCCCTTCACGGCCACGACGAAGGACCAGGCCCTCGCCTGGCAGAAGCAGGCGCGGGCACGGCTGCTCGACCTCGTCGAGCGGCAGACGACCCGCATCTCGACCGATGAGGTCGCCCTCGACGTCCGCTCGGGCGAGCCGAAGGACATGGGGGACTACACGCTCTACCCGCAGCGCTTCCGCGGCAGCAATCGCACGGGCGTCTTCTATCCCCTCCGCCTCGCCATCCCCAAGGGCAAAGGCCCCTTCCCCGCCATGCTGTGCCTCCACGGCCACGGGGGCAAGGCCGAAGAGGTCTTCGACCCCAAGACCATCTACCACGGCTTCGCCGACCGCTTCGCGCGTGGCGGCTACGTGGTCGCCGCCCCGTCGCTGCCCCACCACCAGTACGCGGCGATGGCGCTATGGGACCTGATGCGGTGCGTGGACATCCTGGCCGAGCGGCCCGAGGTGGACCCCAAGCGCATCGGCGTGGCCGGCCTCTCGATGGGCGGCGAGTGGACGATGTGGCTCGCCGCCTGCGACGAGCGCCTGCGCGTGGCCGTGGTCAGCGGCTGGATGTGCACCACCGAGGGCGTCTTCTCCGTGCCCAACTGCGCCTGCTGGTGCCTGCCCGGCTTCGTCGAGCTGATGGACGTGTGCGAGGCGCACCTCCTCATCGCGCCGCGTCCTCTGCTCTTCGAGAGCGCCGAGCAGGACGGCTGTTTCCCCATCCGCTACACACGGGAAGGCTACGCCCGCGTGCGGGCCGGCTACAAGGTCTTCGGCGCCGAGGAGAACGTGAAGCAGGACGTTTTTTCTGCTGGACACGAGTGGCATGGTCTGGTAGCATACGGCTTCGTTGACCAGGCCCTCGGCGGCCGCGCGGCGCAGCTCCCCCGGCCCGCGCCGTAGAAACACATGCCCAACTCCGGAGGTGTTGCCGCGATGTCGCGAACCCTTGGTGTCCGGGGACCGACTGGTGCCCTCGTCGTGACGCTCGCGCTGGTGGGAACGGCCCAAGCCACCCTGGTGTCTTACTGGCCCCTCAACGACGGGCCGGGCTCGAGCACCGCCGCCAACGCGGTGGCCGGCATGCCCACGGGCACACTGACGAACATTGACCCCTCGACCGACTGGGTGACGGGCTACAACGGCTCGGGCTACGCTCTCGACCTCGATGGCTCCAACGACTGGGTGAACCTGGGCACCAATGCGACGCTCGACGCGATTGATAACCCCCTCACCGCCAGCCTGTGGGCAAGGACCACCGCCGCCGGCGCCTGGTATCGCAGCCTGTTCTCCAAGTTCGGCGGCACGCCCTTCTGGGGCATTGGCTGGATCAACGCCAATTACCTCGGCTTCGTCATCCGCGGCACGGGCGGCGACTTCCGCCCCGACGGCCCGCAATACTGGGGCCTCGACGGCCAGTGGCACTTCCACCTGGGCCTCCGCGGCAACGGCAAGGTCACCTACTTTGGCGACGGCGAGGTGCTCGATACGCGTGCCGACAACGGCGTCTCGACCGTGAACACGGCGGTGATCAACCTCGGCTCCCACAACGCCAGCCAATTCGTCGCCGCCACCGTGGATGAGCCGGCCCTCTGGAACGAGGCCCTGAAGATGCGGCAGATCCTCGCCCTCGCCAGCGGCGCCTACACGCCGGCCACCCTGCCGCCCGCAAGCGCCTTCTCGCAGAACCCCATCGAGGCCGCAGGCCCGGCCGGCTACTGGCGCCTGGAAGAAACCATCGCCGGCGGCGGGGCCGGCGACTGGTCGGGCAACGACTACCACATGAATGGCTCGGCCACCGGCCTCACCAAGGCCATCCCCCGTCCGCTGTTCTACGACCCCAACAACCGCGCCATGGCTTTCGACGGCGCGAACGGCTACTTCACCACCGGCGCCGCCATCCTCTCCACCGACTTCGCGGGCGGCGGCGCCTACTCGGTGGAACTGTGGTTCAACGCCGCCACGCGCCACCAGGGCGACCTGCTCGCCTTCACCACCGCGGCGGGCCACGCCATCCTGCTCGAACTGGAGACCGACGGCCGCATCCGATTCCTCCACCGCTGGCCCGCCGGCGGCAGCGGGGGCACCGACCTCTATTCGACCACCCTCTACAGCACCGGCGCCTGGCACCACCTGGTGGCCGTGAAGGATGGGGCCGACATGAAGCTCTACATTGACAGCCTGCTCGACCCCGCCACGGCGAGCGACGCCTCGACCATCGCCGGCGCCCTGAGCCTCACCCTCGGGCGCATCACCCCCACGACGGCCGGGCGTTACTTCAACGGCATGCTCGACGAGATTGTGCTCTACAACCGCGCGCTCACCTACGACGAGATTCTCTACCACTTCACGGGCATCTTCGTCCCCGAGCCCACAGGCCTCGCCCTCCTGGGCCTCGGCGCGCTGGGCCTGCTGCGCCGCCGGCGCACGCATTGAAGCCCCGCGGCGTCTCCGCTATAATGCCTCCGTGCCGGCCCATCCCAGCCGGCGGAGACGCATCGTGAGCGACGACGTCCGCCCTGGCCCTGTCCGCACGCCCTTCTCGCAACTCGAGCCCCCCGCCCGCTCGACCATGGGCCTCACGGGCGCCGAGCGGCGGCGCATCTTCCTCGACGGCCGCGGCTTCGCCGGCCACCCCGACATCGAGAAGAACCTCCGCACCTTCGGCTGCGACCTGTCGCTCATCGAGTTCCCCGAGTGGCAGCGCACCAAACACGTCCACCGACTCCACCCCTACCTCGGCAAGTTCGTGCCCCAGCTCGTCGAGCTGTTCCTCCGCCGCTTCTTCCGGGCGGGCGACACGATCCTCGACCCCTTCGGCGGCTCGGGCACCACGCTCGTCGAGGCCAACGCCCTGGGCATCCACGCCCTCGGCATCGAGCTGTCGCCCTTCAACTGCCTGATCATCGGGGCCAAGACGCGACGGCACGACCTCGCCCTGCTGCGCCGCGAGACCCGCGACGCCCTCGAACGCCTGGAGGCATTCGCCGAGGCGCGGTCGGCCACGGGCCTCTTGCCCTTCGACGGAGCCAACGAGCCATCGGAGACGCTGGCGGGCGACAGCGAGTACCTGAGCACCTGGTTCGCCCCGCAGGCGCTTCAGGAGCTGCTCTTCTATCGCAGCCTCATCGCCGACTATGCGAGCCGGGATGTGATGCGGATCATCCTGAGCCGCGCGGCGCGCTCGTGCCGCCTCATCCCGCACTTCGACCTGGCGCGGCCCAAGGCGCCGCTCAAGGTCGGCGAGCAATACTACTGCGTCAAGCACCGCCGCCTGTGCGAGCCGATCGCCGAGGCGCGCAAGTTCCTCCGCCGCTACTCCGCCGACACGGTGCGGCGGCTCGAGGAGTTCGAGAAGCTCCGCTCCGACGCCGCGGTCACGGTGCTCGAGGGCGACGCCCGCACCACGCCCCTGCCCGAGGGCGTGCGGCTCGACGGCGTGTTCACCTCGCCGCCGTACGTGGGGATGATTGACTACCACGAGCAGCACCGCTATGCTTACGAGCTGTTCCCGGAACTCGAGCGACGCGACGAGCAGGAGATCGGCCCGATGTCGCTCGGCAAGGGCAAGAAGGCGCAGCGCGCCTACCAGGCCGACATGGCGGCGGTCTTCCGCCACATCCGGCCCTGGCTGAAGCCCGAGGCCAAGCTGTTCGTCGTGGCCAACGACCGCCACGGCCTCTATCCCGCCATCGGCGAGATGGCCGGGCTGAGGCTTGTAGATACGTTCCACCGCCCCGTGCCCATGCGCACGGAGCGTGACACGACGACCTACTTCGAAAGCATCTTCTGGTTTGAGTTGGCGTGAAGAGGGGCGCCCGCGAAACACGCGAACAGACGCGAAAGAGGAAAGGAGAATGAGAGTGACGAAAGCACTGGTGTTCGGGCTGGCCGTGTTGGGCGCGGCAGCCGCCTTTGCCGCCGAGGCCGAAGAGGGGTTCACGCCGATCTTCAACGGCAAGGACCTCACGGGCTGGGAGGGCGATGCCAAGCTGTGGCTGGTCGAGGACGGCACCCTCATCGGCCGCTCGCCCGGCATCACGTACAACGACTTCCTGGCGACCACGAAGTCCTACGGCGACTTCATCCTGCGCTTCCAGGTGAAGCTGGTCGAGAACAAGGGCAACAGCGGCGTGCAGTTCCGCTCGAAGCGCGTGCCGCCGCCCAGCCACGAGGTGTCGGGCTACCAGGCCGATATCGCGCCCGGCTGGTGGGGCAAGCTCTACGACGAGGCCCGCCGCAACAAGGTGCTCGCCGGCCCGCCCGACGAGCTGCTCAAGAAGGCCCTCAAGGTCGGCGACTGGAACGACTACGAGGTCGAGGCCATCGGCAACAAGGTCAAGCTCTCGATCAACGGCGTCGTGACCGTGGACTACGCGGAACCCGACGAGAAGATCGCGCGCGAGGGGATCATCGCCGTGCAGATTCACTCCGGCGGCCCGATGGAGGTGCAGTTCCGCAACCTGCGGATCAAAGAGGTGAAGTAGCTGCGAGCCACGAGCGCCGAGCGAAAGGCGGGGGCTGTCATTCCGAGCTTGTCGAGGAACCTTTCAGGGGCTTGACGCACGCGTAGTGGGTACACCGCGATGGTGCGCCAAGCCCCTGAAAGATCGTTCGACCAGCTCACGATGACAGAGGAGGCAGCAGGTCGCTCTTTCAGGTGCAGCCAGGCATGGCGTTGGACCCGATCAGCCCCGAAGACACGGCCTCCGCCGCCCAGGTGGCGCGTTCCGCGCGCACGGTGGCCGCGTGGCTCTTCGCCAACGTCACCGTGGGCGCCTTCGGCGTGTGGGCCGTGGGCGAGCTGTTCCGCGACGCCTTCAGCCTCACGGGGCTGTGCTTCATCATCCCGTCGTCGTTCGCCAGCGCGGCCCTGCTGGTGGCGGCCCTGCTGGCCTACGCGTGCGGCTGCCGCCGGGTGGCGGGCGCCGCGGCGCTGCTCTGGCTCCTGCCCACCTTCTGGCTCCTCTTCGTCGAGAACCAGTGGATTCGCCCGCGCCCGCGCGGCGACGCGCGCGCCGCGCTGCGCCTCGTGCACTGGAACGTGGGGCCGGTGATGGACCACTGGGAGCCCATTGCACAGGCCCTCGCGCCGATGGGGGCCGACGCCTACGTGCTCTCGGAGATCGTCCGCCCCGAGGTCTCGAACGCCGTGGCCAAGGCCCTGGGCGAGGACTTCACGGTCTGCCACGTGCGGCAGATCGCCGTCCTCGCGCGCGGCGCGCTCAAGCTGGCGCGGCCCGACGAGCGCATGCCCAGCCGCGCCTACCTGATCGAATGGCAATCGGCGCGCGGGCCCCTCTCGCTCCTGGCCGTGGACCTGCCCAGCCGGCCCTTCTATTCGCGCGCCCCGTGGCTGCGCCAGGTCTACGACCGCATCGCCTTTCTCAAGCCCGACCTGGTGGTGGGCGACTTCAACGCGCGGCGCCGCGCCCACTGGCTCGGCCATCTGCCCAAAGGCTACGCCCACGCCTACGACGAGGCCGGCGTCGGCTGGTGCTACTCGTGGCCCGACGGCTTCCCGCTCTGGGACATTGACCAGTGCATCCTCGGCCCGCGCATCCGCCCGATCCGCTACGACCTCGTGAGCACGGGCGTGAGCGACCACCGGCTTCAGTGCCTCGAGTTCTCCCTGGCCCAGCCGTCGGGAGAGTGAGGAGCCGGCGCCGTGACTTGTCATTCCGAGCTTGTCGAGGAACCCTTCAGGGGCTCGCAGCCATGACGAGGGCTGGCGCTCGCATCGCGGCAGCAAGCCCCTGGAAGGTCGTTCGACAGGCTCACGATGACACCTTCATGGGGCTGCTCGCTATCACCGGCGCTTCTGGGAGCTTCCCGTTGGCTGCGCTGCGCCCAATCTGGCTCGCCCTGCTGGCCGTCTCGTCGCTCCTTGCGGCAGAGCAGCCGTTCCCGGCTTGCTTTGAGGGCGAGCCGGCCGATTCCCTCATCCGCCAGCTCGAGCCGCCCGCGGCGCCGCCCAAGCTGCCCGAGGGACTCGTTCTCCGCCAGGAGACCCGCTGGCTGCCCGAACTCGGCTTCGCCCTCATCCAGAGCACCGTCGTCAACCAGGGCAACGCCCCCGCGAAGCTCGACCGCGTGACCGTCGCCGACTGGGCATTTCGCGTCGCCGCGCCGGGCGACGCCGCCTACAGGCTCCTCTCCTACCGCGAGGACGCCTGGTACGGCTCGACCTACTGGACCGGCCCCGACTGGACGCGGGTGGGCAAGGACTGGCAGCACCCCGGCGAGAACACCCCGAGCGTCCGCCGCTTCACCTGTCCCCGCGACGGCAAGGTCACCGTCGCCGGCCGCGTCGCCAAGGCCCACGTGGACCCCAAGACCGACGGCGTCCGCGTGAGCATTCGGCACGGCGACAAGATCGTGTGGCAGGCCGAGCTCGACGGCGGCGACGCCAAGGGCCTCGAGCCGAGCCTGACCCTCGACGTCCGCAGAGGCGACGCCATCCGCTTCGTTGTCCACAAGCGCGGCCAGATCTTCTGCGACACCACCCGCTGGGACCCCCTCGTCGCCTACGCCGACGGCGAGGCCTTCCTCGCCTCCAAGGGCTTCTCCACCACCCGCCAGGGCGAGGGCGGCTGGTCGTATGAGATGGAGGCCGGCCCGCAAGAGAAGGCGGGCCTGCCGGCGCTGCACGCATTCGACGCAAGTTTCGTGTTGCGCCACGAGGCACTAGCCGTCGGGCTGGCGGCTGGTTTCTCGGCGTCGGACGCCCTGCCGTTCTTCGTCCTGGCCGATGGACGGGATCAGAGCGGTGTCGTCATCGCAGTAACTCGGTCCGCCGCGTGGACGCTCGATTGTGTGATGCCTGGCGACGGTCGCCTCGTCATCGAGGTGGACGACCTGAGCCGGCCCTCCCTGAAGGCAGGCGAATCCGCGCCGCTGCCGCGGTTGGCCATCGGCGCCTACCGCGGGCCGTGGACCGCGGGCGTGCCCGCACTGCAACGCTTGGTGGATGAGGAAGCTCCTGAGCTCAGGAAGCAACTCGCCGATGTCTTTGACGTACACATTGGCTCCGGCGGCCCGCCCGACCTGGCTCTCTGGGCAATGATGCAGGACGACTGGTTCGCGAAGGAGAAGAAGCCAATTCCCCGCAGGCTGGCCGGGGCGTCACTCGTGGGAGCCTGGTGGGCGAAGCGCCAGACCATGCTCGCAGATGCGCCGCCGCGCGCCCCGCTCCTCTTCGTCAAGCGCGTGCCCACCTCGTACAGCCATCTCGTGATGCAGTACTTCGGCTGGCGGGCGAGGCCGGGCGGCGGAATCTTCGCGCTCGAGAGACCGGGGCACTCGCTCAAGACCCGTCGTCTCTTCGATGCCGCGACCGGCAACGTGCTGGAGCCGCGGGTGTCCTACGATGCGAAGCGCGTCGTCTTCTCCTACTCGAAGTGCACGAAGGAAGACCCCTTCTACCACATCTTCGAGATGAACGTGGATGGGACTGGCCTGCGGCAACTGACGAGCGGGGAGTTCGAGGACCTGATGCCGTGCTACCTGCCCGACGGCGGCATCGTGTTCTCCTCGACCCGCCGCAAGGGCCACGCCCGCTGCTTCGGAGGCCAGTTCGGCCCGCGCTGGCACGTCTACACGCTCCACCGCATGGACGCCGACGGCTCGAACATCCGAACCCTGTCGTTCCACGAGACCAACGAGTGGTTCCCCGCCGTCGCCCCAAGCGGCCACATTCTCTACAGCCGTTGGGACTACGTGGACCGCCATCCCGTGCTGCACCAGAACCTGTGGGCCTGCCGCCCCGACGGCACGAATCCCGTCGCCCTCTGGGGCAACCACACCGAGACGCCGCACTGCACGTTTCAGCTTCAGCCGATCCCTGGCACCACCAAGGTCGTCTTCACCGCCTCGGCCCACCACTCGATCACGGGCGGCTCGATTGCCATCGTGGACACGCGCCTCGGCAACAACGGCGAGCACGCGCTCACCCGCATCACCCCCGAGGTCAAGTTCCCCGAAGCCGAAGGCGGGATCGCGGAGTACTACGACTCGCCGTGGCCGCTCTCCGAGGACTACTTCCTCGTCGGCTACAGCCCCAAGCCGCTCGTCATGGAGCCGGGGGCCAACGACGCCGCCGCGCTGGGCATCTACCTGCTCGACCGCTGGGGCAACCGCGAGCTGCTCTACCGCGACCCCGAGATCGGCAGCAGCAACCCCATCCCCATCGTCCCGCGTCCCGTCCCGCCCATCCTGCCTGACATCACTGTGGGCGGGACGTCCCTGTCCCGCGAAGATTCGCAGCGTGGGGACACGCCGCCCACAAGGGACATGCCGCCGATCGGCGAGATGGTGCTGCTGGATGTGTATGAGGGCCTGGGCGACGTGCCGCGCGGCACAGTCAAGGCGCTGCGCATCGTGCAGATTCTGCCCAAGACCACGCCCGTGGCCGACGACCCGCGCATCGGCCTCGCCGGGCAGGAGCCGGCCCGCGCCGTCCTGGGCACCGTGCCGGTCGAGCCCGACGGCTCGGCCCGCTTCGCGCTCCCCGCCCGCACGCCCGTCTACTTCCAGGCCCTCGACGCCGACGGCTTCGCCATCCAGTCCATGCGGTCCATCACCTACGTCCAGCCAGGGGAGACGACCACCTGCATCGGCTGCCACGAGCACAGGATGACAGCGCCGCCCAGCCGCATGGCGGCGGCGCTGCTCCGTCCGCCCTCGGCCATCGCCCCAGGCCCCGACGGCACAAGGCCCTTCTCCTACGTCCGCCTCGTCCAGCCCGTGCTCGACAAGCACTGCGTCCAGTGCCACTCTGTGGGCGGGGCCTCTGCGCCCCGCGTCGCCCCCAAGGGCCTCGACCTCACGGGCGCTCCTCACGACGGCTTCACGCGCAGCTACTGGTCGCTCTGCGGCGGCCTGAGCTTCTGGCACGGCGGCACCAACCCCAAGAACGCCGCCGAGGCCCTCGTGCCCCGCTACGGCGGCTGGAACCCCGTCCACCGCACCGAGCCGGGCGGAGCCTACGGCGCCCGCGGCAGCCGCCTGATGAAGGCCCTCCTCCAGTGCCCGGGCGCGGCCCGTCCGCCCGCCGAAGACCTCGCCCGCCTGGCCCTCTGGATTGACCTCAACGCCGTCTTCTACGGCGTCTACGACCCGGCGGCCCAGGCCCGCCAGCTCCGTGGCGAGGCGGTCGAGATGCCCGAGGTCCAGTGACCTCCGACCTCCCCCAGCCTCCCGCGGGTTTCGGAACCCGCGGGAGGTTCAGCCGCGGGAGGTCCGGCCACGCTTGCGCGCCGGACGGACGCCGCTATAATTGCCCGCGCGGGACCGCAGCAAACCCTATAGCAGGAGGCAACCTGTGCGAAAGCCCGAACCCCTCAAGCTCGGCGTGGCGCCCACGCGGCGCGTGATCTTCAGCATCGAAGAAGCCGCCCGCCAGAAGCGCCTCATCGAGTCCAAGCTCAAGGCCCTGGGCGTGGACATCGTGACCATTGATTCGGTGAACCCCGAGGGCCTCATCTTCAGCCGCAACCACGTGGAGCCCGCCCTCGAGGTCTTCCGCCGCGAAAAGGTGGACGCGCTGTTCATCCCCCACGTGAACTTCGGCACCGAGGACGCGACCGCGAGGCTGGCGCGCGACCTGGGCAAGCCCACGCTGCTGTGGGGCCCCCGCGACGCCGCGCCGTTGCCCGACGGCTCGCGCGACCGCGATACCCAGTGCGGCCTCTTCGCCACCAGCAAGATCCTCCGCCGCATGAACGTGCCCTTCTCCTACATCGTCAACTCGGCCCCCGACAGCACGGTCTTCGAGCGCGGCGTCACCAACTTCGTGGCGGCGGCCGCCGCCGTCAAGGCCTTCCGCCACGCGCGCATCGGCCAGGTGAGCACCCGCCCCGCCGCCTTCTGGACCATGATGATCAACGAAGGCGAACTCCTCGAGCGCTGGGGCATCGAGGTCGTGCCCGCCACCCTCAGCGACATCCTGCGCGCCGCCCAGAAGATGCTCGACGGCCAGGACCCCGCCCTCGCCCAGCAGGTGAAATGGATCCGCGACAACTTCGAGGTCGGCAGCGCGGACGAGGCCGATCTCGCCAAAGTCGCCGCCTTCAAGCTCGCCCTCGTCCACTGGGCCGACGAGGCCTGCCTCGACGGCATCGCCCTCCAGTGCTGGTCGGCCCTTCAGCAGGACTTCGGCATCTTCCCTTGCTTCGTCCACGGCCTGGTCACCGACGAGGCGGTGCCCGTGGCCTGCGAGACCGACATCCACGGCGCCCTTGCGTCGTTCATGGTCCAGGAGGCGGTCGGCCGCAAGACCGCCACCTTCTTCGCCGACCTCACCGTACGGCATCCCGCCGACGAGAACGCCGAGCTGCTGTGGCACTGCGGCCCCTTCCCGCCCAGCCTGGCCTGCGAGTGCGGCCAGCGCAAGCTCAGCGGCCACTACATGGCCGGCAAGAAGCCCCCGCTCGCCGTCGGCGAGTGGCAGGTCAGGGGCGGCCCCATCAGCGTCATCCGCTTCGACGGCGACCACGGCCAGTACAAGCTCTTCCTCGGCCACGGCGTGGGCACCGACGGGCCGTTCACCCGCGGCACCTACGTCTGGCTCAAGGTGGGCAACTGGCCGCTGTGGGAGGAGCGACTCATCCGCGGTCCCTACGTCCACCACGTCGTCTGCGTCCACGGCCGCGTCGCCCCGGCGCTCTACGAGGCCTGCCGCTTCCTGGGCATCGAGCCCGACTGCGTGGAGCCCACCGAGGCCGAAATCCAGGCCTGGCTCCGCGGCGAGCCCTGGCCGGGCGAGGCGAAGTGAAGCCGACTATCCCCCTCTCTCTCCCGAACGTCCCAATAGCACTACCCTCCCGAAGGTTCCAATACCTTCGGGAGGGTAGTGTGGTATGGTAGAGCGTGCATACTTGCACGCGGAAGAAGGCGGCGCGGCCTCACCTTCCCAGCCGCCACCCCTTCTCATCCGCCTCCAGCACGGTGTGGCCCTTGTAGCGGTCGGCGAGCTTGTGCATCTCCTCGATGCTGTCGAACCAGCCCACGATGTGCGCCGCGCTGAACACGTCGCCCGCCTTCGTCGGTCGCCCGTGTATCTCCTCGATCATCACGATGATCCCGCCGGGGCGCTGGCTGCACCACGCCTCGTACACCACGCTCGGCTCGAGCGTCAGCCCCGCCAGCCACGGGCCGTCCTTGCCCGTCGCCTTGTCCCGCAGGCGATAGGCCCGGATGAAGTGCTCGGGCGTCTTGTTCAGGTCGCGGCGGTAGCCGAACTTGAGATCGGGCGGGAACGGCGCGAAGAACTCGCTGGCCGGAATCCGCACCCCGTTCGGGCCGCCGAGGTAGCTCAGGTACATCTCGCTGAACGTGTCGCCCTTCTCGTGGCGCACGCAGCCCGGCACGTCGCCGCGGAGGAACATCTCGGGCGAATCGTTCACGCTCTCGATCCTGTCCATCAGCACAAAGAACCGCTCGCCCTTCGGGAACACAATGCGCTGCGTCCAGCGCGAGCCCGCCTTGCGGCCTGGGGCGGCGTACTCGTAGCGGTAGGTCGTCGTCACCGCGACGAAGTCCTTGCCGCGAATCACCTCGGGCTGCACCGGCTTCATTCGGTGGCAGAGCTGCGGCCCCTCCACCATCCGCTTGCGGTGGCTGCTCCCGTGCGCCATCAGCGCGTAGTTCCGCCGCGTCGGATCGGTCTCATTCGTAAACCAAGTATACCGCCCAACGCCATGCCCATCAGGGGCGATGACCTTCTCGCTCCACGCCTCATCGCTGCCGGCCTCCATCAGCCAGTCAATCACCATCAGCCCGTCGCCCGCCTCGCGGAAGCCCGTCGCCTTGTCCAGGAACGACCCCTTCTCGATCCCCGTCATCCAGTGCTTCGGGTTGTTCTTCGGGATCACCGCCTCCAGCCGATCGGTTTCGATCTTGATCGCCCGCTCATCTTCAATGACCTTCACCCATTCCGGCTCCTGCGCCATCACCGCGTCCACAATCGCCAACGCAATCGCCAGCCCCACCGACGCCTCTGCAAGGAAGACCATCGCAGCACTCCTTCGCCACCCTCCCGACGGCCCATCATGCCGAGACCCCGCCACCGGGTCAATTGCCCCTGGGTGCGACCCGGAATAGCAGGTGGCCCTGCTCCTGGGCAGCGGGTTCTATGTGGCACAGCCATCCTCGGCTGTGCTTGTGGGCGGGACGTCCCCGTCCCGCGGTCCGCGGCGTGGGGACACGCCGCCCACAATGTCCCCCACAGATGAGGGCGCTGGTGCCGTACGGTCGCCTACTTTCCCGGTTCGCGCCCATGGCCCCTCGTGCGGGCCGAGGAGGGCACGCGGGGGAACCAGGAGCAGGAGGCCGTGAGTGTCCGTAAACCATTGTGTGCCAGATCGTTGCGGCGTCCATGGGCCCGCATGCGCACGATCGGTCATTCTCCGCCACGTCGCGACACCCGCCCCGCCCGAGGCCGTGACCTCAGGCGAGCCAGGGGCAATCAGCGACTCAGTCTCCTTCACCCTGTACAATGACTTTGCCCCCCAAATCTGTTGGGTAAAATTATTCCGGCGCGCCCGCGAAATCTCCAACCCCTTGCCGCGCCTTCACATGCGGCGATCAGGTTCCTTCTACTCCTGGAGCCTGTTTCCCTGCCTCCCCGGCCCCGCTCCCTTCCCGGGTTCATCCCCGCCGCGCGGGCGGCAGCCCACGCTTGCATCCCGGCCCCCACGCGCTATGCTTACTGGTGGATGAGCTGAGGATACCGCAGGCGACGGGAGAAGGCGATGGACGAGAATAAGCTGCTTGAGCGCATCACGGTGAACCCCAGAATCTTCGGCGGCAAGCCGATCATCAGGGGCCGACGACTGGCCGTCGAACACGTCCTCGGCATGCTTGCGGCGGGCGACACGATCGAGACCCTCCTCGAAGGCTATCCGTGGCTGGAGCGTGAGGACGTGCTGGCCTGCCTCGCCTACGCGCACCCAAGCGAGACTGAGCCGTGACCGACGAGCCGGCTTGCCCCGTTGTAGCTGCGCTGAGCAGCTGCGCGCCACAGCCTTCCTTGGGCAATTCGGGCGACGCCTTACTCGACTCCGGAGCGTCATTGTTTGGCGAGGACGTTCAGTTCTGCGTCCTCAGGGCCTGAGTTTGCGCCTTGCCTCGGCAAGAGAGACGGTCGGCGCGGCGGCCTCCTTGGCCTTGGCCGCGCGGAGGGCGTGCAGGTCCTCGGAGGTCTCGAGCTTCTCCCCAAGCGCATTGAGTTCCCGCCGTGCGTCGTCGCGGGGCACGCAGCGCAGGTCCTTCACCGCACGCGGCTTGAGGTCCACCGTGTACCGCATGGCATCGGGATAGCATCGCAGAGTCGGTTAGTCAACCCGTGTCAGGCGCTCCCTGGTCCGCCCGAGGTCCTTGGTCGGTGGTCGCGGCGGTCGAGGCAGGTGTCGTAGGCGGGCCGCTCGATGGGAATCCAGTCGGTTCTCTCGATGCCGCGACGAGAGGGAGGACTCAGTCGGGAAGGTCGTCCAGGGAGACGAAACGGCCTTTGCGAATGTCCTTCCGCGCCCTGGCGATTCGGCGGAGGAACCGCTCGTCGTGCTCGAGCCGGTAGTCGAACCAGTCGTCCTCGTCGTGGAAGCCGATGACCAATGCGGCGGGGCGGCCGTGGCGGGTGATGAGCACGCCGTCCTTCTCGGCCTCTCGGATGATGCGGCAGATGTCGTTCTTGGCTTCCGCCATCGTGTGAGTCTTCATTGTGGTACCCCGTGCTCTTCAAGCCACTGCCCCGTCCGGGGCTTCTCGACAAAGCCCAGGACTTCGATGCGCTTGAGGGCTTCATTCACGTCGTAGAACACGCGCATCTCGTCCACGCGCAGGCGGTACTGGGGCTGGCGCAGGCCGCGAAGCCGCTTGATCCTGCTCTTGCCCTCGCGCGTCGGACCGGTTTCCAGATACTCCCGCATCGCCCGCTTGAGGGCAGAACGCCACCGGGCGTCCAGCTTCCTGAACTGCTCCTCCGCGGCACGCGCGACTACCACGGTGTATCTCATTCTGGGAATAGTATAGCCAGATTAGCTGCGCCGGTCAAGCAAAGATCGGTGACTACCTCTCCGCGCCGCGCAGCCACTGGAGTTCCCTCTCGGTCCAGGCGGGCATTGTGGCAGGCGCGCGGCCCAGGAGGGCGAGGGTGACGGGGTGGGAGGGATCGTGGTCGAGGAGGGCGTGGCCGACCAGTTTGGCCTCCATCGCCTGCCCCGCCGCAGACAAGGCAACCATGAGCATGTGCTTCGCGCGAGTGCTCTGGGGATAGGCTTCGGCGGCACGGCGGGCGAGGAATAAGGCCTCCTTCGGGTCATCGCGGAGGGTGAGGCGGGCGAGGTAAAGCGCGGCGGCGGGGGCGGGGACGGGACACTTGAGGGCGGAACGGTAATGCTCAGCCGCCTCGGCAGGCTTGCCTTGGCGCTCGAGGGCGAGGCCGAGGTAGAAGTGGGCGGTGGAGAGATATGAGGATTCGCGGGACGGGGACGTCCCGCCCACAATGCCGCCATCAGCCCGGCCCACAGTGTTATCCAGAGCCACGGCCTTGGTGAGGAGGTCAACGGCGGCAGCGAGGCTGGCCTCGCGGCGCCTGGCGGCGTGGGCATCGGCCTCGGGGCCGGGGTTCGGATAGGCGTGGCCGACGCGGACCTGTTCGTCCTTGAGATAGCAGCGGGCGAGGTCAATCATGAGCTTGGCCGAGTTGGGTTCCTGCTTGAGGGCGTCGGCGAAGCGGCGGATGGCGCCGTCGAGGAAGTGCCCGCGCCGGCGCCAGAGGGTCGAGTAGTCCTCGTCGTAGTAAGCGGCGTTGATGCCCCGCTGCCAGCGGGGCTTCTCGGGCATCTTCCACTGTTCCTGAGGCACGTCGTCGGCGCGGAGTTCGTAGGCGGCAAGGCGGGCGCCGTCGGGGCCGACGATCTCGAGCTCGACGTCGCCCGCGGGCGCGGCGACCTCGCGCCGCCAGGGCCGGGAGGGGTCGAGGTCGAAGACCTCGCGGAGCACCTCGCCGCGGCCGACCCGCAGGCTCAAGACGCAACCTGGAATGTGTCGCGTGCCGCAGACGCCCGCAAGCACTCGGCCGTCGGCCTGCCGCACGAGGTTGAGCGCGGCGTGGTCGTTGGCGAACACATAGCCGCCGATGCCCCAGACCTGATACCACGAATCGGCGGCACGGTAAGCGCTCAGTTCGGGCTGGTGCCCGGGGTCCTCCATCACCGCCGAGGTGGCCGTCCAGATCTCAAAGTGCTGGTAATAGCGCTCGGGCGAGACGGGGAGGGCCTGGGTCCACAGCTTCGCGGCGGGGAGCGTGGCGGGGTCGAAGATGCGGACCGCGCCGCGGTCGGCCCTGTGCTCGTAGCCGCCGTGGAAGCGCTCGCGGGGCATGAAGCCGAACTCGCTCAGATCGCCACGGCCGGGCGCCAGATTCCGTTGCCAGGAGAGGTCCACGCCGTTGCGGACGGGCCAGGGCACGAGGTCGGTGCGGCCGGCGTTGTAGCCGTGCTGGGCGACCCAGGGCGTGGGGAGGATGAACTGCGTGTCCATTGTCTTCGGGTGCATCGTGTCAATCCAGGCGGCGAGGCCCCAGCCGTAGGGATTGAGGTTCTCGAACTCGTATTCGAGGTCCACGCGGGCCACGCCCGGCCGCAGGAGGACGCGGAAGACGGCCCGCTGCATGGTGGGCGTGGAGGTGTGGCTCATCACGACGCCCGCCGTGCCATCGGGGCGCTCCACCCGCGCCCAGTCCCATCGGTCGTTGTAGGTGTTGCCGTGATGGAAGTAGGGGAAGTTCACCTCCACGCCGCCCAGGTTCCACGGGTGGCCGCCCTCGAAGTCGTCGGGGTGCGTTTCGAGGTAGGGATTGACGAAGAAGAGCTGGGACTTGGATGCCTTGTTGTAGACCTCGTAGAGCCGCCCACCGACCGAGGGTAGGACGGTGCAGCGGAGGTACTCGTTCTCGATGGTCACCGCGGGATAAGAGACGGGTTTGAACTCTTCGAGGCGTTCCTGCGGTGCCTTGTCCTTGAGCTTGAACGGCCCCGTGAGAATGCGGCGGGTGCCCTCGGCGACGCGCACCCCCTCGACGGCCTGGCAGGAGGCGCAGGCAGCGAGCAGCGCAGTGAGCAGTGTGAGCTTCCCCATCGCAGCGGTCTCCTTCGTCTTCCCGCCCGCCGATTATGGTTCAAGCCCCCACGGTGGTCAAGCCGCATTTTGCATGTCCACCCGTCGGCGCGCTAGAATGCCAACGGCGTCGTTCGACCCATCACTCCGAGGGCAAGACGATGAAGCATTGGATGCGCGTCATTGTGTTGCTGGTGTGCCTCGCCACGGCCGCCCGCGGGGCCGACGACTGGGTGGAGCCGATGAAGGCCGTCCACGCCAGGTTCACGGGCCAGGCGGGCACGGTCGCGCAGTTCGGCGACAGCATCACGATCACGATGGCGTTCTTCACGCCGCTCTCGATGGACCACAAGAACGTGCCGGATGACCTCAAAGAGGCGCACGCCTGGCTCCGCAAGTACGTGCAGCCGCGCTGCTGGCGGGCGTGGAAGGGGCCGCAGTTCGGCAACGAGGGCCGCACGACCACCGATTGGGGCCTGGCCGGCATCGCCGGCTGGCTCAAGAAGCTCAACCCCGAGGTCGCCCTCGTGATGTGGGGCACGAACGACACTTACCAGGGCCCCAAGCCGCCGAAGTACACCGACAACCTGCGGCTCATCATCCAGGCCTGCCTCGACAACGGCACCGTGCCCATCCTCTACACGATTCCGCCCAAGGGCGACCAGGCGGGCAACGCGAAGAACACGGCGCACGTCGAGACCTTCGTCGAGGCTGCCCGCACCGTGGCCGCCGAGAAGAAGGTGCCGCTCGTGGACTTCTACAAGGAGATGATGTCCCGCCAGCCCACCGAGTTCCACAAGACCCTGCTCGGCGACGGGCTGCATCCCTCCTATCCCAAGGAGTACCAGCAGGACTTCAGCGAGGAGGCGCTCAAGCAGAGCGGCTACACGCTGCGCAACTACCTCACCCTCAAGGCCCTCTGGGAGGTCTACCAGAAGGTCCTCTCGCAGGGCAAGCCGGCCAAAGCCGAGGCAGGCGACGCCGCTGCGCCGAAGGGGCCCACCTACAAGGGCCGCCCCGCCGTGCTCGTCGCCAGGCCCGCCGCCGAGCCGAAGGTTGACGGCTCGCTCGACGACCCCTGCTGGGCCAAGGCCCAGGCGCTCACCTTCCGCATGCTCGACGGCTCCACCGACAAGCCGAAGCACGCCACCACCGCCAGGCTGCTGGCCAACGAGACCACCCTCTTCGTCGCCTTCCAGTGCGGCGAGACCGAGCCGCTCGTGAGCCGCAAGCGCGACCGCGACGACAACATCTGGGAGGACGACTCGGTCGAGGTGTTCCTCAAGCCCGGCCCCGAGCCCGCGCGCGAGTACCACCACCTGATCGTGAACCCCGATGGCTCGTTCCTCGACGACCTGGGCGGCGACAACGGGGCGTGGCAGAGCGAACTCAAGCTTGCCACGGCCAAGGGCAAAGAGGGCTGGGCGGCCGAGATCGCCATCCCGCTGGCCGAGCTGACGAAGGGCGCCGACAAGGCGACGCTGGCCGGCCCCTGGCGGCTCAACCTCGCGCGCATGCGGCAGTCGCGCGGCGACGACGTGCCGGCCGAGGAGACCGCTCTCGCGCCCACCGAGGACCCGTCGAGCCACGTGCCTGCCATGTTCGCCTACGCCTGGTTCGAGGCCCTCGGCGGCAAGCTGCCGGCGGAATGAGAGGGCGGCTGTGCCACACAGCGCCCGGCGTGCGGCCACCTGTCATCAAGGGTCCACTTAGGGAAGCGTTTGACATGGACGCCGCCGCCCGTTGGCATGCAACCACTACAACCACTGGCATTGGCGAACTCCTCACCGTAATGGGCGAACCCCCACGCGAGGCCGTCCGATGAGAGTGGTGCTCACCGGCGCGAGCGGGCTGATTGGCTCTGCCGTCGCCGCGGCGCTGGAAGCCGACGGCCACGGTGTCACCCGCCTCGTGCGCTCGAGGCCGGGAGAGGGCGACGCCGCCTGGGACCCGGCCGCGGGCACGATTGACGCCGAACGCCTGGAGGGCCACGACGCCGCCGTGCACCTCGCGGGCGAGAGCATTGCGGGGCGGTGGACGGCGGCCAAGAAGGCCCGCATCCGCGACAGCCGCGTGAAGGGAACAGCGCTGCTGAGCGAAGCGCTGGCGGGCCTGCGCCAGCCGCCGGCCGTGCTGGTGAGCGCCTCGGCGGTCGGCTTCTACGGCCACCGCGGCGACGAGCCGCTCACCGAGGAGAGCGGCGCGGGCGCAGGCTTCCTGCCGAGTGTGTGCCAGGCCTGGGAGGCCGCGGCCGAGCCGGCGCGCCGGGCCGGCGTTCGCGTCGTGCACCCGCGATTCGGCGTGGTCTTGAGCCGCGACGGGGGCGCGCTGCGGCAGATGCTGCTGCCCTTCCGCCTGGGCCTCGGTGGGCCGGTGGGCAGCGGGCGCCAGTTCTTTCCGTGGGTTGCGCTCGACGATGCGGTGCGCGCCATTCTGCGCGCGTTGTCCAAGCCCGATCTCGCCGGGCCGGTGAACGTCGTGGCCCCGCGGGCGGCGACGAACCGCGAGTTTGCGAAGGCGCTGGGCCGCGCGCTCCATCGCCCCGCGCTGTGCCGCGTTCCCGCCTGGGCGATTCGCCTCGCGCTGGGCGAGATGGGCCGCGAGCTGCTGCTCGCGAGCATTCGGGCCGCCCCCGCCCGCCTGCTCGCCTCGGGCTTCGAGTTCGCGTGGCCGGACCTCGAGGCCGCGCTGCACCACGTGCTGGGTGGGCGCGGAGCCGGCTCTTGCATCGCCGTGGCCTCTCGCCTATGATCGGCGGTGTAACAGGGATTCCGCAATACCCTCGTCAGGAGGCCGTGCCGTGAGAAGCCTGTGGGTGGCTGTGGGCCTGGCCGTGGCCGCGTGCGCACTGGCCGAGCCGCTCGCGAACGTCAAGGTCGTGAGCGACAAGGCGCCCGACTGCTCGTCGCTCGAGGCCCTCGTGGCCTCGATCACCCGCGAGTGCAAGACCGACGACGAGAAGGCCATCGCCATCTACAACGCCTGCCGTTACCTCTACTACCACCACGCCTATCCCAGCGAGCCGGGCGGCCTGGGCGCGCTCAAGTTCCTCAACGTCTACGGCTGGGGCCTCTGCGGCGGGCAGCACAGCGTGCTCGCCGCCGTGTGGGAGAAGGCGGGCTTCAAGTGGCGCTATCGCGGCTGGCCAGGCCACACCACGGTCGAGTGCTTCTACGGCGGGCGCTGGCACTACTTCGACACCTTCCTCAAGTTCTACTGCTGGATGCCCGACCCCAACGCCCCCGGCGGCCGCACCGTGGCCGGGCAGCAGGACATCAAGGCCAACCCGTCCCTCGTCAGCGACGCCTTCGTGTTCGACGAGGGGCGCAAGGTGTGGTACATGAGGGACAATCGCTTCGAGTACCTGGGCGACAAGGTGAACTGGACGGCGCCCGCGTTCCTCGTGTGCGGCGACGAGCTGCCCGGCGTCATCGCGGGCTGCAAGGCCAATACCGACGCCGGCAGCCCCCGCGGCTGGGCGACCGTGCAGTTCGACGAGCCGCGCTACAACACCGCCGTCAACCTCGGCGTCGGCTACGCCCTCACGCTCGATTGGGACAAGTTGGAGGGCGCCTTCTACTTCAACGGCAAGGACAAGCCGCCCGGCCACTCCTGCGGCGACAAGAACTACCGCAACTGCCCGTCCATCGGCCCCCTCCTCGAGCCCTATGCGGGCAAGGACCGCCGCCAGACCTGGTCGAACGGCACGCTCGTGTTCAAGCCCGACCTGCGCAGCGACGCCTGCCTCGCCAGCCTCAAAGAGGCCGACAATGTCGCGTGCGAAGGCGGCGCGCTGAAGCCGAAGGATGCTGCGAGGCCCGCCTCGTTCGTCGTCGAGATGGCCTGCCCGTACATCGTCGCCAGGGCATCGGGCAAGGTCGCAGGCGACGATGTAAAGGCGGAGGTGTCGAAGGACGGCAAGACCTGGGCTCCGACCGACCTCTCCGATCTCACTAAGGCCGTGGCGGGCAGCTACAGCTACCGGGTCCGCATCACCTTCGCCAAGCCGATCACGGCCATCGAGTTGGCGAGCGTCGTGCAGCATAACCAGGAGGCGCTGCCCTTCCTCGCCCCGGGCGAGAACAAGGTGACCATCACGGCCGACAACCCCGACGCACTGGGCAAGAACCGCCTGGTCGTCACCTACGCCTATTGCCCGGGCTCGCGCAACTGCTCCTACGAGCAGATGTTCGACAAGGGGGCCGAGGTCGCGCGCGCCCACTACGCCGCGTGGGCCGACACGCCCACCGTTGTGCAGAAGGCGGTGGAGAAGTTCCCCTGCACCCTCGACATCCCCGTGCCCACGCCCAAGGGCAAGTTCCCCGTGTACCCGCGCATGGTCTTCCTGCGCCGCGAGGTGCTCGCGCCCGGCCAGGAGCCGATGGCCACGCCCGTCGCGCCTTCGACGCCCACCGTCGGCGCGGACCAGGTGCTCGCGACACTGCCGAACCCCTGGCTCATCGGCACCAGCAAGCCGGCCAGCCGCGCCGACCTGCCCACGAAATCCGCCACCTTCCCCCCCAAGCGGCTGAGCTATGTGAGCATGAAAGGCGAGGTGTTCCCCCACAACTTCATCAAGTGGCTCAAGCCCAACGACCCGGCCGGCCCCGCCGCCTGGATTCTGCTCATCGGCGTGGACGACGTGAAGCTGCCCGAGGCCAAGCAGCTCGCCTCGGCCAGGCTCATCTTCCACGTCGTGGAGGCCCATGACAAGGCGAACATGGAGGCCGCGGCCGTGATGCTCAACGCCCCGTTCGAGGTGGGCCAGCCCTACGACTTCAAGGGCCTCGGCGACATCGTCGGCTCGGCCATCGTCAAGCAGGGCGGCGGCGCCGGCAAGCCCTTCGACCCGCCGCTGCGCTACGAGATTGACGTGACGAGGGCCGTCCGAGCCTGGATTGGCGGCGCGAAGCCCCACGGTCTCGCCCTGCGCATCGTGCCCAATCGCGGTGTGGACGACGGCTGGACCGTGCGCTTCACCCCGTCGAAGGACAAGCTGCCCGAGCTCGAGATCACGACTTACGAGAAGTGAACGCCGCGGCGCAGGTCCTCGGCGGCAGCGTGGGCGAGTGCGCGCAGGTTGGCGGCGTTGCCCGAGCGGTCGGAGCGCGCCACACGCGACCCGTCGGGCGAGAAGAGAATGGCCCTGAGGCGCACGGAGCCCTCCCGCAACTCCGCGTAGGCGCCCAGGGGCATCGAGCAGCCGCCGCCGAGGGCGTCGAGGAGCGCCCGCTCGGCAGCCACGGCCAGCGTGGCGGCCTCGTCGGCGATGGCGGCCGCGAGGGCCGCTGCCTCGGTGCCCGCCTTGGCCTCGATTGCCAGCGCACCCTGGCCGGGGGCCGGCAGCATCAGGTCGAAGGGCAGCACCTCGGTCGCCATCTCGGCGAGGCCCAGCCGCGTGAGGCCCGCCAGCGCGAGCACGATGGCATCGAACTGCCCATCCGCCAGCTTCTTCAGCCGGGTATCGAGGTTCCCGCGGATCGGCTCGCAGCGCAGGTCGGGCCGCGCGGCGCGAAGCTGGGCGGCCCGCCGCGGGCTGCTCGTGCCGATGCGCGCGCCGTGGGGCAGATCGAAGAGGCGGGATGCCCCTCTGCTCACGTGACGCTCCGCGATGATCAGAGAGTCGTTCGCCGGCGCGCGCACAGGCACGCACGCAACGGCGAGTCCCTCGGGCAACTGCGTGGGCAGATCCTTCAGGCTGTGCACCGCCAGATCGATCGCCCCGCCGAGGAGGGCCTCCTCGAGCTCCTTCGTGAAGAGGCCCTTGCCGCCGATCTGGGGCAGCGGCTGAGTCGTCTGGCGGTCGCCCGAGGTGGTGATGTGGACGAGCTTGCAGGCGAGGCCGGGGTGTGCGGCGGCGATCTGGTCGGCGGCCCACTGGCTCTGCGTCAGCGCCAGCTTGCTCGCGCGAGTGCCGATGCGAAGGCTCGATCTGTGGCTTGCGATCTGGGATGTCCTAGAGAGCGCTTGCCGGCCCGACGATGCTCCCCAATGCTATGCAGGTCTTCGGCGCCTGTCAAGCGAACAGGGCCTCCACGAAGGCGTCGGGGTCGAAGGGCTGGATGTCGGCGGGCTTCTCGCCGAGTCCGATGAACTTCACCGGAATCCCGAGCTGGTCCTTGACGGCGACTACGATGCCGCCCTTGGCCGTGCCATCGAGCTTCGCGAGGAAGATGCCCGTGACCTTGATCGCCTCCTTGAATTGCCTGGCTTGTGCGATGGCGTTCTGGCCCGTGGTGGCGTCGAGCACGAGGATGACCTCGTGCGGGGCGCCCGGGATCTTCTTCTCGATCACGCGGCGGATCTTCTCCAGCTCCTTCATCAGGTTCTGCTGCGTGTGGAGCCGGCCGGCGGTGTCCACGATCAGAATGTCCACGCCGCGGGCGAGCGCGGCGTCGCAGGCGTCGTAGGCCACGGCGCCCGGGTCGCCGCCGCGCTGGTGGCGCACGATGTCCACGCCGAGGCGCTCGGCCCAGATGGTGAGCTGCTCGACGGCGGCGGCCCGATACGTGTCGCTGGCGCACAGCAGCACCCGGCCGCCGCGGTCGCGGAAGTGGTTGGCCAGCTTGGCGATCGAGGTGGTCTTGCCCGAGCCGTTCACGCCGGCGACCAGGATCACCGTGGGCGGCTTCTCGGCGTGGCCGATGCCCACGTCCTGCTGCGTGAGGAGCGCCTTGAGCTGCGCCTTGAGGAAATCGTGGAGCTGGTCGGTCGTCTCGATCTCGCGGTTCTTCCAGGCGGCGCGCACCTGGTCGAGGAGCTTGGTGACGGTGTCAATGCCCATGTCGGCGGTGATCATCAGCTCCTCGAGCTGGTCGAGCTTCGCCTGGTCAATCTTGCCCCTGATGGAGAAGATGGAACCGAGGCCCGCGGCGAGGAAGCTGCGGGTCTTGGCCAGGCCGTCCTTGATGCGCCCGAGCGACGAGGCCATGCGGGCGAAGAGGCCCTTCTTCGGCTCGGGCGCCGGCTCGGCCGCCTGTGGCGGAGGGGAGGGGGGCGGCGCCTCCGCAGACTTCGCACCTTTGCTCTTGCCCCAGAATGGCATGGGCACTGTCCTTCAAACGGTTGCAGGCGGCAAGGGGAAAGGGGCCGGAACGGGATGCCTCCGGGCTTGCCGCTTGTGGCCTGAGGCTTGCTGCGTGGGTCAGTTCGGCGCGCCGAGGGTCTCGAGGAACTCCTTGTTGGTCTTCGCGCGCTTGACGCGCTCGATGAGCAGTTCCATCGCCTCGGTGGCGTTCATCTCGCTGAGCACCTTGCGCAGCACCCACACGCGGTTGAGGTCCTCGGGCGAGAGCAGCAGCTCCTCCTTGCGGGTGCCGGAGCGGTTGACGTCAATGGCGGGGAAGATGCGGCGTTCTTCGAGGCGGCGGTCGAGCACGAGTTCCATGTTGCCCGTGCCCTTGAACTCTTCGAAGATCACCTCGTCCATGCGCGAGCCGGTCTCGATGAGGCCGGTGGCGAGGATGGTGAGCGAGCCGCCCTCCTCGATGTTGCGGGCCGCGCCGAAGAAGCGCTTGGGCTTCTGAAGGGCCGCGGCGTCCACGCCGCCCGACAGGATTTTCCCGCTGTGCGGGCACTCGGTGTTGTAGGCGCGGCCGAGGCGGGTGATGGAGTCGAGCAGAATCACCACGTCCTTGCCGTACTCGACCATGCGCTTGGCCTTCTCGATGACCATCTCGGCCACCTGGATGTGGCGCTCGGCGGGCTCGTCGAAGGTGGAACTGATGACCTCGGCCTTGACCGAGCGCTGCATGTCGGTGACCTCCTCGGGCCGCTCGTCAATGAGGAGGACCATGGGATAGATATCGGGGTGGTTGGTGGTGATGGCGTTGGCGATCTTCTGGAGGAGGATGGTCTTGCCGGCCTTGGGCGGCGAGATGATGAGGCCGCGCTGGCCCTTGCCGATGGGCGCGATGAGGTCCACGATGCGCGTCTCGATGACGTCGGGCGTGGTTTCGAGGATGAGGCGCTTGTCGGGGTGCAACGGCGTGAGGTCCTCGAAACACACGCGGTCGGCCAGCTCCTCGGGCGGGGCGTAATTGATCGCCTCGACCCGCAGAAGGGCGAAGTAGCGCTCGTTGTCCTTGGGCGGGCGGATCTGGCCGGCCACCACGGTGCCGGTCTTGAGCCCGAAGCGGCGAATCTGCGAGGGCGAGATGTAGATGTCGTCGGGGCAGGGCAGGTAGTTGTAGTCGGGCGAGCGCAGGAAGCCGAAGCCGTCGGGCAGCACCTCGAGCACGCCTTCGCCGCGGATGAGGCCGGCGCGCTTGACCCACTCTTCGAGGATCTTGTAGATGAGCTCCTGCTTCTTGAGGCCGGCGAGGCCCGTGATGCCCTCCTTCTCGGCCATCTGATGGAGTTCGTGGATCTTGAGGCGCTTGAGTTCGGCAATGTGCAGCTCCTCGCCGCCCCTCGCCGCGTCCTCGAGTTGCTCCTCGAGGGCCTTCTCCTCGGCGGCCAGTTGGGCGTCGTTGGGGAGGATGCCCTTGCCGAAGGAGGTGCCATTCCTGGATTCCTTCTTCTCCTTCACCGCTCGCGAATTTCTTGCCATAGCTCCTGCACCTGTCGGGTAGTGGTTTCGAGAGGCCCGTTGCCGTTTATCACGAAGCGTGCCCTGGCACGCTTGATCTCGAGAGGCGCCTGGAGGCGTTCGCGGCGGGCGAGTTCGGCGGCCTTCCAGCCGCGCTCGGCGGCGCGCTTCCGCCGCACCTCGCGCGGGCAGTCCACAAAGACGAGAGCGTCGCACACGGCATCCAGCTCCGTCTCCACGAGCAGCGGCGCGTCCACCACGATGGCCGGCGCCCCCGCCGCGCGGGCCGCGGCGATCTGGCGGTGCAGCTCGGCTCGGATGGCCGGGTGCGTGATGGCCTCGAGGGCGGCCAACTCCTTCGGTCCGCGGAAGGCTCTCCGGGCCACCTTCGCGCGGTCCACGCCGCCGTCCGGTCCCAGCACGCCGCGGCCCCAGAGGGCCACCACCTGCTCGCGCACGGCCGGCTGGGCCAGGACGGCGTGGCCGATCTCGTCGGCATTCACAGTACGCGCTCCGAGTTCGGCGAGCATCCTGGCCACTGTCGTCTTGCCCGCTGCGATGCCGCCGAGCAACCCGATCACGGGACACCGACTTCTCGTGGAGCTCATGAGCGTGGGCAGACTACCCCTCGATTGCGGGTGCCGCCGGGCGCACCGCCGGCGCGGCTGCCCGGAGCTGCCGTTGGGACTCAGCAGAACACGTAGTCCGGATTTCGGCCGCTGGCGATGCTCAGGCTCCGGTTGGGATGTCCCAGGTGGGCGTCACCTGACCACTGGCTGTGACGGCGCACGCGCAGAAAGCGCAGCTTGGAGAACGCTCGGCAAACGCAGAATTCCTACGGAGAAGACTGGCAGAATCAATCGCAGTCAGGATTAAGAGTGCAAGGAAAGGCTTGCGGAATAGAAGATAACACACGACGCCGGCCGCTGTCAAGGGTTTTTTCGCTGAGGAGCCCGGCTCCCAATCCCCCCGGCTGCGCCCCCGCTCGCCGTCAGCATCCTCCAAACCGGGCACACCGGCGCCCTGCGGGCACGGCTCTGCCGCTGCCGCGAGGTGAGCAAGTGTGGCGCTCGGGCCAGGCGGGCGGCTCTGAGCCCCTTCCGCCCATACTTGCTCAATTTCCTTGCTCTCTCCGGTGAGCAAGTATGGCGCTTGGGCGATCCGGGCGGCTTGGCGGCCTTTCCTGCCATGCTTGCTCAATTTCCTCCCCCCTCAGGTGAGCAAGTATGGCGCGTAGGCGGTCTGGGGCCTTCCGCGGCCGTTCCTGCCCCTCTGCACCATTCGTGCTCTCAGGGGGGCTGATGCACGTGAGGAGCAGGCAGGGCTTGGAGACCTCCGCGGCGCGGGTGGCCAGGCCTGGGGGCCATGCTCTTCGCCGCGCGCGGCGACACTACGGTCAGAGAACGATGGCTCCCTGGCCCTTGAGTGTCTCGCGGAGCCTCGCGGGGTTTACCTCGGCCACGGGTCTGCCCGAATCCAGAGCCAGCCACGCGGCGACGCCCGCGGCCTGGCCGGTCTGGTTGCAGTTGACCATCACGCGCACGGCGCCGAAGGCCCCCTCGTCGGCGTCGAGGGCACGGCCGGCGACGAGCACGTTCGTGGCCCCCTTCGGCACAAGGCACGAATAGGGGATCTGGTAGTAGGGCGCCTTTTCGAGGCGCCGAAACGTCACGCCCGCGCCGCGCGCGCTGTGGATGTCCACGGGATATGTGCCGTAGCCGATGGCATCGGGGAAGCGCTGGCCGGCGAGCAGTTCGTCCTGCGTCAGCGTGTGCAGGCAGCGCGCATGGCGGGTCTCGCGGATGCCGATCTTCGCGGGCAGGGTGACCAGCGGCGTGCCCTTGTCGCCCAGGAAGTGCTCGCGCAGAATGTCGCAGATGGCGCGCACCTGGCGCCGGCCCTCGAGCTCCGCCTGCGTCAGCTCATCGGCGTCGGCGCAGTTGGCGCCGAATACGCGGGTGCCGGCGAGCATGTACTCGTCGTCGCCGCCGGGCACGGCCGAGCCCCAGGCGAAGCCCTTCTGAAGGGCCTGGGGGTACTGGGCGTCGAAGATGACACTGTGGATGTTGAAGCCCGGGTGCGCCTTGCTCAGGGCGCGCAGGCCGCGGAGGATCACGCACGTGGTGGGCGGCTGGACGTCCTTGCGCTGATAGACGGGCAGGCCCAGGCGGGCAACGAGGTCGGCATCGCCCGTAGCATCCACGAACTGCTTCGCGCGGATGGCCCGCCGCCCCGTCTTGTCCTCGACGATGGCCGCGACCAGGCGGCCATCCTCCAGGCCGGGCGCCACGAAGAGCGTGTGCAGGAACGGGCGCACTTTCGCCTCGGTCACGAGCAGGTCGAGCGCGATCTTCAGCTCTTCGGTGTTGAGGACGAAGTACTGGCTCGCCGTGCCCACGAAGCGCACGGCATCGCGTCTGGCGAGGCGGTCCACCACCTCGGTCGTGAGGCCCGCGATCACTTGCTGCTGGCCCTGGATATCCTTGGTCGAGTGCCACACGCTCACGAGGCTGGCCGTGGCGACGCCGCCGAAGAAGCCGTTGGTTTCGATGAGGGCCACGCGGGCGCCCAGACGTGCGGCGGCGACGGCGGCGAAGACGCCCGTGCAGCTTCCGCCCACGACGCACACGTCCACGTCGGCCACCACGGGGGTTTCGCGCGGGGCTTCGCGAATGGTGTCCATCTTCGGAGGCTCTCCTGCAGACGCGAGGGCGGCGCCGGCCGCGGCCAGCGCCGGGGTTTGGAGGAATGTGCGGCGAGGGAAACGGCTCGTGGCGGCGCCCCTTGCTTGGGAACCTCCCGCGGGTTGCGAACCCGCGGGAGGTTGGCTACGAGCCTGTCCAAGAATCCCCGTGGGCTGCGTTGCCGGCGTCAGCGGGCTGGAGGCGAGGCGCGGCGACGCAGGCGATGCCCTGGAATGCATCGCTGAGGAGCCGCAACGTGGCAGCCGGCCCGCTGACGCCGCAACCCGAAGGGACGCCGCGACTTCAGGCCGCCCGCTGTGTCGCTCATCGTCCGCGATGCGCTCCGTTGCATCGCCTCCTCCTCGCTCCTTGCGTGCGGCCCGAATCGGCGACGTCGCAGCCTCACGCGGATTCTCGGACAGGCTCCTAGGCGAACAGCTTGCGTACGAAGGCGGCATTCCGCCTGAAATCGGCGTCGCGGTCCTTCGAGGGACACGACGTTTCGAGGACGGCCCAGCCCCTGTAACCGATGTCGTTGAGAGCGTCGCGGACGGCCTCCCAGTTGACCTTCCCTTCGCCGAGGTAGTTGGCGCCGTCCTTGAAGTGAATCTGGCAGAGCTTGCCCTTCAGCTCGCGGATTTCGGCGGGGGCGTCGTGGCCGACGTCGGTGGAGTTCCGCGCGTCGTAATAGACCTGCACCGCGGGGCTCCCGACACGCTCGAGGATCGCCAGGTTCTGCTTCGCCGTGAGATAGTTCTCGAGCCCGAGCACCACGCGGGCCTTCTCGGCCCTGGGCGCGGCCTCCTTCAGGCGGGCGACCACGGCGTCCACGGCCTCGGTCTTCAGCTCGGCGTCGTTCTTGCGGAGGTCGCCCGCGCCGAAGAAGGCGAGGAGGATGTTGGTCGCCCCGAGGTCGGCGGTGGCCTCGATGCACTGGTCGAGCCAGGCGGGGCCGCGCGGGTCGGTGGCGAGCGGACAGCCGTTGAGCAGGCCCATGGCGACGGACGAGATGGCGACGCCGATCTCCTTGGCCTTGGCCTTGAGCTGCTCGCGGTACTTGGGGTCGGCAATCTGGAGCTTGTCGGCGGCGCCGCCGGGCGAAACCTCCAGCCCATCGAGCGTGCAGCGTTTGGCGACTTCGAGGCCGCCCGGCCCGCCGGCCCCCAGCGACCAGTCGCACGCGCTCAGGCGAATACGGGGCATTTCCTTCTCCTCGGCCAGGGCATGGCGGGCGAACGAGGCGGCAGCGAAGCCGCCCACGACGCTGCACACAAACTCACGACGCTTCATCGAGGCTTCTCCTATTCGATGCGCCTCAGATACGGCTTCCGCGGCAGCGGCCGCGGCACAGCAGCGAGCCACTGGCGCCAGGGCTCGGGGGCGAAGCCGAGGTCATCGCAGGCCAGGTCGGCCAGTTCATCGTGCGCGCTGCGCGCGAGCACGCCGCGGATGTCGCCCAGGTAGCCGATGAGGAGCTCGTAGCCGCGCGGCGAGCCGCAACGGGCGAGCGCCCGGCCCGCACACAGCTCGAGATAGGCGTGCCGCTCGGCGACATGGTCCACAGATCTCCTGGGGTCGGTGCCGACCGGCAAAGTGAAACCCTTGATGCCCGGCTTGTCGGCCAGCGCCTCAAGCGCTGGGATGGCCTCGGGCGAGGCGATGCGCTCGCAAGCGTAGCAGATCGCGAACACGTATTCGAAGGCGTCATCGGCCTTCGTGGGGTTCAACGGGATGCGCTCGGCGAGGGGCCCCAGCAGCGGCACGAGGCGCGAGTCGCGCGCAAGGCCGATGATGCGGACGAGGAAGGCCGGCTCGGGCGCGTAGCCGTGGTCAGGCGCGTCGTGCCTCTCGCGCGGGCTGGCGGGCAGGCTCTCGCCCGCGAGTTGCCGCTGGAGTTCGGCGAGCAGAATCGGCACGCCCACGGCGTCGCCGAGGAAGCACAAAGCCTTGGCGCAGGCCACCCTGCCGCGGTCGGTCGCCGCGGGCAGGGCGTTGCGCAGCAGCGGCACCGCCGCCTGGCCGTGGCCGAGAAGCCTCGCCTGACCCGCCAGCGGCAGCGAGTCCGCCGCCAGGCCGTGGACGAGTTGGGCCAACTCCTTCGGGTCGGCTGCGGGGAGCTCCGCCAGGTCGGAGGGGCGCAGGATGCCGAGGGCGACGAGGCCCTTCTGGAGGTCCGCGGCATCCACGGCGGCCACGGGCCGCCCGTCGGCCACGGCTCGCGCGGCGGCCAGGCCGGCCACTCCGCCCATCGCCATCAGGTCGCGCTGCATACGGGCCAGCGACAGCGCATCGTGGGTCGCCGAATAGGCCTTGCCAACGACCAGCACGCCCTCCAGCCCCTCGGGCACCAGCGCGCGGAAGGGGATCGGCGCCGAGTAATTCTTCGTGAACTCCCTCTCTGCGTAGCCGCAGAGGGCCAGGTCGCTCGAGGCGATGCCCTTGATGTCGAAGTTCGACTCAGCCACCAGCACCGTGTCGGGCCAGCGTTGGCCGCGCAGGATGCCGCCATAGGTCACGGTGGCCCGGCCCTTGACATGGCGCGACTCGCGCGGCGCGAGGTAGAACTGCGGGAAATCACCCTGGCCGAAAATGCCTGTGCGGCGGCGCGCGGTGATGACGGCGCGGGTGAAATCGGCAGGATCGCGCAGGTCCACCGCCGAGTGGTACTGGCGGCTGGCCTCGCTCTTCGGACCCACGAAGTGGCCGAACGAGAACCAGAGCGTCAACGCATCGCGGCCCGTGCCCCACGAGTATTCCGCGCCCGCCCAGGCGGCGATGTCGCCGTCGCCGGTGGCGTCAATAACGGCCTTCGCCGTGATGGCGGCGAGGCCGGCGGGCGTGGCCACCACCGCGCCCTTGAGTGCGTTGCCCTCCACCAACGCGCCCACGGCGGCGCACTGGGGCATCACGCTCGCGCCCGAAGCGACGAGGGCGTACAGCATGGCCACCGACTTCGGCATGCCCGTGCCCGAGAGCAGGGCCAGGGCGTCGCGGTCGAGTTGCCGCACGAAATCGGTGGGCCGCCCGAACCAGTACTTCGACACGCCGCCCAGGGTGTGGGTGCCGCCGAAGTCGGCGTGCTTCTCCACGATCAGCGTCTTCGCCCCGTTGTGCGCGGCCACGATGGCGGCGGGCACGCCGCTCGTGCCGCCGCCCACTACCAGCACATCGGTGTCGGCCACCACGGGGAGAGCGGCGCCGCCGATGGCGATCTCGGCCCCCGTGCGGCGGATGGCCTGGGAGATGCCCAATCGCGCCTGCACGCCGGGGGCCACGGGCTGCGAACCCTCAGCCTGGGAAGAGGAGGGGAGGGCGAGGGTGGCCCTGAGACTCGAGCCTCGCCCAGCTCCCTCGCCGGGCGGGAGGGGGGCGGAGGCGATGACCGCGGCGAGGGCCACGCCGCCGAAAGGGTCGGCCAGAGAGCGCGCCATCTCGTCGGGCGCGTCGGCCGAAGGCCCGCACACGAGGAGGCCCTCGACGCCCTGCGGCACGCACGAGGCGAGGCCCAGCTCGGCCCCCTCGGACCGTGTGAGGAGGCGGCGGGTCGGCGCGACGGCAAGGGCATCGCCGCCGCGGGCGAAGCTAAGGCCCTCGAGCTTGCGGCCCGCGTTGGCCGCCACGATGCGCGCCCGAAGCGTCAGCTCGACATCGCGGAACGCCGCATCGCCCCGCGTGGCCAGCCGCATGGGGAACTCGACCAGTGGCCCGTGCGCGGCGAGCTGGCCGCCGGCCAGCTCGGGCAGGCCCTCCACGGCCGGGCTGCGCGGCGGCCGGTCATTGCAGAGCAAGGTGTAGCGAACGTCGAGCCGGCCGTCGCTCGGCACCCGTTCGGCGAAGCGCGCGCCGGCCAGCGCCGCCAGCCGGGCATCGGGCGTGCAGTCCACCACCACGCCGGCCGCAAGAGCGGCCAGCCCCCCTTTGGCGGCGAAGAGCGCAGCCGACACGCGCGTACCATCCTTGGCCACCCCGCAGGGCCGCAGGTCGTAGAACAGGCTCACCCCGGCATCCAGGAGCAAATCCTCCACGGCCGCGGCAAGACGGGCCAAATCGAAGATCATCTCGCCGTCGTCGGCCCGCTCCTTCACACACCGCCGAAAGGCTTGCGCGAAGTCGGCCGGCAGCTTCGCCAGCTCGGCCTCGCGGGCCCACGGGCGCAGCGTGGCCACGAGGTCGTGGGGCAGCGAGAGGCCCGAGGCGGCCAGGAGCACGCTCCGCCCCTGGTGGGCCATCTGGTGCGCCGCCACGCAGCCGGCCAGCGTGCCCTCGACGACCAGCGCGTCGCCCTGCCGAATCACGGGAATCGCCTGTGCGGCGCCAACGGCGACGGTCATGTTGGTCCTTCCACCGGGCGGCTTGGGGAGGGCTCCCGCCGCGGCAGCGCCCGCCACACGGCTGCCGCCGAGGCCCAAAGCCAGGAGAGCCAGGAGTGCGCATCGGAGGCCTTTCCACATGGCTCCTCCAAGCCCTATCATCCCGCTTTCGCCCGCCCGCGTCAAATGGCGGGCCGCGGAGACGCATCGGCGGGATTGGACAAAGCGGGCCTGAGCGAGTATCCTCATGACGTCACCTGCAATCATTCGTGCCGCAGCGCCCCTGCGGCTCAAAGGAGAATAGATGTCCCCCATTCGCGGCGACCTTCGCACCTTCTGCGTCGTCCCGTCCCTGCCCGAGCCCCTTAGCGGCCTCGCGGAGCTGGCCAATAACTTCTGGTGGGGTTGGAACAGCGAGGTGTTCTCGCTGTTCCGCCGGATGGACCCCGACCTGTGGGAGCGCACGAACCACAACCCCGTGCAATTGCTGGCCGAGGCGACCCAAGAGCGCCTGGCCGAGCTGGCGGCCGACCCCAGCTATGTGGCCGCGGTGCGGCGCCAGACGACGCTCCTGCGCGAGTACCTGGCCGCGCCCACCTGGTTCGCCCAGGCGCACCCGGAGCTCAAGGGCGCCCGGATCGCCTACTTCTCCTTCGAGTTCGGCATCAACCAGTGCCTGCCGATCTACTCGGGCGGCCTGGGCGTGCTGGCCGGCGACCACGTGAAGTCGGCGAGCGACCTCGGCCTGCCCCTGGTGGGCGTGGGGCTGCTCTACCGCGAGGGCTACTTCCGTCAGCGTCTGGGCGCCGATGGCTGGCAGAAGGAAGAGTACCCCGAGACCGACTTCTACACGACACCCATCTCGCTCGTGAAGGGCGCGGACGGCGCACCGATCACCGTGGGCGTCGAGTACCCCGGCCGTTCGGTGCGCGCGCAGATCTGGCGCGCGCAGGTGGGCCGCATCGAGCTCTTCCTCCTCGACACCAATGTGCCCGAGAACAGCGAGCACGACCGCAACATCACGGCGCGGCTCTACGGCAACGCCGCCGGGTCCGAGGAACGGATGGCCCAGGAGATGATGCTGGGCATCGGCGGTGTGCGCGCCCTGCGCGCGCTCGGCATCGAGCCCGACCTGTACCACATGAACGAGGGCCACTGCGCCTTCCTCGCTCTCGAACGGTGCCGCATGCTCGTCACCTGGCATCGCGTGCCCTTCGGCACCGCCGCCGAGGCCGTCGCCGGCCAGGCCGTCTTCACCACACACACGCCCGTGCCGGCCGGCAACGAGCGGTTCGACGAGGGCCTGATGCGCCGCTTCTTCCACAGCTACAGCCAGGCGCTGGGCCTGGAGTGGGACGAATTCATGGCCCTCGGCCGCGAGGACCCGGGCGACCGCAACGAACTCTTCTGCCTCACCGTGCTGGCGATGAAGCTCTCGCGCGCGCGCAACGGCGTGAGCAAGCTGCACGCCAAAGTGTCGCGGGCCATGTGGCGGCGCCTGTGGCCCGACACGCCCCTCGACGAGGTGCCCATCGCGGCCATCACCAACGGCGTCCACACGCGGAGTTGGCTCTCGGTGGACATGGCCACGCTTCTCGACCGCTACCTCGACCCCCACTGGATGGACCGTCCGGTGGACCACGCGGTGTGGCAGCGGGTGGACCGGATACCCGACGCCGAGCTTTGGCGCACGCACGAGCGGCGTCGCGAGCGGCTGGTGGCCATCGTGCGCGCGCGCCTTCGCGCCCAGCTTGCGCAAGGCGGCGCCAGCCCCGACGAGGTGGCGGCCGCGGCCGAAGTGCTCGACCCCGAGGCCCTCACCATCGGGTTCGCGCGGCGCTTCGCCACCTACAAACGCGGCAAGCTGCTCTTCCGCGACCGCGAACGCCTCCTCCGCCTCCTCAGCGACCGGCAGCGGCCCGTCCAGCTCATCTTCGCCGGCAAGGCCCACCCCCACGACGTCCACGGCAAGGAGTTCATCCGCGACATCGTCGCCGAGGCCCACACCCCCGAGTTCCGCCGCCGCATCGTCTTTCTGGAAGATTACGACCTGTGCCTTGCTCACTACCTGGCGAGCGGGGTGGACGCCTGGCTCAACACCCCGCGCCGCCCCCTCGAGGCCAGCGGCACCAGCGGCATGAAGATCGCCGCCAACGGCGGCCTCAACATCAGCGTGCTCGACGGCTGGTGGGACGAGGGCTATGTGCCCGGCAACGGCTGGGCCATCGGCCACGCCGAAGAGTACGCCGACGAGGAGCGGCGCGACGCCGTCGAGAGCCGGCTCCTCTACGATCTCCTCGAGAAGCAGGTGATCCCGCTCTTCTACGACCGCGGCAGCGACACCGTGCCCAACGGCTGGGTGAAGATGATGAAAGCCGCGCTCCGCACCATCAACCCCGTGTTCAACACCAACCGGATGGTGCACGAGTACACCGAGCGGTTCTACGTGCCGGGCATCCGGCGCGGCCGCACGCTGTTGGCCGACGACCTGCGCCGCGCCGCCGCGCTCGCCGCCTGGAAGCAACGCCTGCGCGACCGCTGGGGCAAGATTCGCCTCCTCGAGGTCCTGGCCGAGCCCCCCGACGAGGTCAAGGTGGGCGACCAGTTCCCCGTTCAGGCCCGGTTCTTCCTGGGCGACGTGCAGCCCGAGGAAGTCACGGTGCAACTCTACGAGGGGCGGCTCGACGCCCGGCGCACCATCGTGGAGCCCAACATCATCGAGATGGCCTGCGAGGGCGCCGGCCGGCCCGGCGAGTGGCGCTACGCCGCCCAGGTCGCCTGCCGCACCGCCGGCCGACACGGCAGCGTCTTCCGAGTCCTCCCGCGCCACGAGGACCTCGCGTGCCCGCACGACGTGGGCCTCGTCTTCTGGGCCTGACCCCGTGCCACCACCGCTCGACATCCAGGCTCTGGCACAAGCAGTCTCCTCCGCGCGCGAACGGCTGCTGGAGGCGCGCAGCCCCGATGGCCACTGGCTGGGCGAGCTCTCGAGCAGCGCGCTCTCAACCGCCACGGCGGTGGCCGCGCTCGCCTTGATGGACCCCGCCGCGCACGAGCCGCTGATCCGCAAGGGGATTCGCTGGCTCGCCGAGCACCGGAGCCCCGACGGCGGCTGGGGTGACACCGTCCAGTCGCGGTCCAACCTCAGCACCACGGCCCTCGTCTGGGGCGCCTTCGGTGCCGTCGCCGCACGCATCCCGCTTGCGGAGAAGGACACACGAGATGCTTGTCGCCACGCGGAGTCCTGGCTCGGCCGGGCCGCAGGCGGGCTGGAGCCCGAGCGCCTGGCCTCGGCCATCGCCGCGCGCTACGGCAACGACCGCACATTCTCCGCGCCGATCCTCACCCTGTGCGCGCTGGCCGGGCGGCTGGGGCAGGGCAGGGCGGCCTGGCAACACGTGGCCCCGTTGCCCTTCGAGCTGGCCGCATTCCCGCACCGCCTCTACAAGTGGCTGCGGCTGCCTGTGGTGAGCTACGCGCTGCCGGCCCTCATCGCCATCGGGCAGGCGCGGTTCCGCCACGCCCCGCCGCGCAATCCCCTCGCCCGCGCTGTCCGACACGCCGTGCGCGCGAAAACGCTCCGCGTGCTCCAGGGCACGCAGCCCGAAAGCGGCGGCTTCCTCGAGGCGGTGCCCCTCACCAGCTTCGTGGCCATGAGCCTCGCGAGCCTTGGGCAGGCGGGGCACCCGGTGGCCACGAGAGCGGCCGAGTTCCTGCGCCAGACCGTGCGCCCCGATGGCAGTTGGCCGATTGACGCGAATCTCGCCACATGGACGACTACCCTCTCGGTCAATGCCCTGGGCGACGCGTTGCCCCAGGAAGCCCGACGGCCTCTTCTCGGCTGGCTCCTCGCCCAGCAGCACCGCGTCGAGCACCCCTACACCCACGCCGAGCCCGGCGGCTGGGCGTGGACCGATCTCAGCGGGGGCGTGCCCGACGCCGATGATACCGCCGGCGCGCTCCTTGCGCTACGGCAGCTAGCAGGCGGGGATGGTTGGATGAGTGGAGGGGTGGACGAATGCCCGACCCGGCCATTCATTCATTCATTCATCCATCCATCCTCTTCCCATCCCGCACTCCGCACTCCTCACTCCGCAGTCGCTTCGGGGATCCGGTGGCTCCTCGGTCTTCAGAACCGCGACGGCGGCATTCCCACCTTCTGCCGCGGCTGGGGCAAGCTGCCCTTCGACCGCAGCGCCGCCGACCTCACGGCCCACGCGCTCCAGGCCTGGAACGCCTGGCACGACGCCCTGCCGCCGCGCCTCTGCGTCGGCGTAGCCAGCGCGATGCGCCGCGCGCTCGGCTTTCTCGAGCGCTCCCAGCGCGCCGACGGCTCGTGGGTGCCGTTGTGGTTCGGCAACGAGGCGGCGCCCGACGAGGCCAACCCCACCTATGGCACCGCCCGAGTGATCATGGCCCTTGCGGGAGTGCCGCGCGCAGACACGCACGCCCTACAGCGTGGGGCCGCGTGGCTCCTTTCGGCCCAGAATCCCGACGGCGGTTGGGGCGGCGCGCCCGGCGTGCCCGCCAGCATTGAAGAAACCGCCCTCGCCCTCGATGCCCTCTGCCGCTTCGCCGCCCTCTCTTCGCCGTCCGCCACCCCCAGTCCCCAACCCGCGATCGCCTCGGGCGCCCGCTGGCTGTTGGAACGCACCGATGGCGGTCGCTCGTTCGCCCCTTCGCCCATCGGCCTCTATTTCGCCAAGCTGTGGTACTACGAGAGGCTCTATCCCCTCATCTTCGCCGTCGGCGCGCTCGGACGCGTGCTTGAACTCACACGGCGAGCGCGCTAGCATGCTGGCATGAAACCGCTCTCCGCAATGGCCCTCTTATGCGCGGTGTGGGCGCTCTGTGTGGCGCAGCCGCCTTCGGCGACGGGGGCGGACTGGCCCATCTTCCGCGGCGACGCGGCGCTCAGCGGCCGCGCCGCCGGCGCCCTGCCCGACGCGCTCGCGCTCCTCTGGCGCTTCAAGACGGGCGACGCCGTGAAGTCCTCCGCCGCCATCGCGGCGGGGCGCGTCTTCGTCGGCTCCAACGACGCCAAGTTCTACGCCCTCGACCTGGCCAGCGGCAAGCCGCTCTGGGAGTTCAAGGCCGAGGACTCGGTCCAGGCCGCGCCCTGCGTGGCCGGCGACAGCGTGTTCGTGGGCTGCGATGCGGGATTTCTCTATTGCCTCGACGCGGCCTCGGGCAAGCTCCGCTGGAAGTACGAGACCGGCGGCCAGATCATGGGCGGGGCGAACACGGTGCCGGCGCCCGAAGGCAAGGGCACCTGGGTGCTCGTGGGCAGCTACGACAACAAGCTCCATTGCGTGGATGCCACCACGGGCAAGGCCGTGTGGACGTATGCGACGCAGAACTACGTCAACGGCGCACCGGCGGTCTCGGACGGACGAATCACCTTCGGCGGCTGCGATGCCTTCATCCACGTGGTGGCGGTGGCGGACGGCCGGAAGCTGGCGGCCATCGAGACTGGCTCGTACATCGCCGCCTCGGCGGCCATGGCCGGCAGCCGCGTATTCGTGGGCAACTACGGCGGCGCCCTGTTCTGCGCCGATACGGCGGACCCCAGGATCGTGTGGAAGCACGAGAGCCAGGGCGGCGAGCCGTTCTTCGCCTCGCCCGCCATTGGCGACGACCGGATCGTGGTCGGCTCGCGCGACCGGCGCCTCCACTGCTTCGCCCGCGACTCGGGCAAGCCGCTCTGGGCCTTCCGCACGCGGGGCGAGGTGGACAGCTCGCCCGTCATCTGCGGCGACAAGGTGGTCTTCGGCTCGGCCGACGGGCGCCTCTACCTCGTGCGCCTCGCCGACGGCAAGCAGGTGTGGAGCTTCGAGATCGGCGAGCCGGTCATCGCCTCGCCGGCCGTAGCCGACGGCAAAGTGATTGTCGGCTCCGAGGATGGCACGGTTTACGCCTTTGGGGCGAGACGATGAGGATTGTCTACCTGATGCCGGGGGCTGGCGGCAGCTTCTACTGCGAGAACTGCCTGCGCGACGCCGCGCTCATCCGCGCCGTGGCCAGGCTCGGCCACGACCCGCTCATGGTCCCCCTCTACCTGCCCCTGAAGATTGACGAGCCGACCAGCGTGCCGGCCGCGCCGGTCTTCTTCGGCGGCATCAACGTCTACCTCGAGCAGAAGTCGGCCCTCTTTCGCCGCCTGCCGCGCGGGCTCACGCGCTGGCTCGACGCGCCCTGGCTGCTCCGTTGGGCGGCGAAGCGCGCGGGCATGACCCGCGCCCGCGACCTCGCCGACACCACGCTCTCCATGCTCCGCGGCGAACACGGGCATCAGGCCAGGGAACTCGAGCGCCTGATCGAATGGCTCGCTGCCGAGCAGAAGCCCGATGTTGTCTCCCTCTCCAACTGCCTGCTCATCGGCGCGGCCCGCGCCCTGCGCGAGCGGCTCGGCGTGCCGGTCGTGTGCGTGCTTCAGGACGAGGATATCTTCCTCGACGGGTTGCCCGAGCCGCAACGCGCGCAGGCCTACGACGCGATTGTCGAGCGGGCGGCTCATGTGGACGCCTTCATCGCGGTGAGCCATTACTACGCGGGCCTGATGCGCGAGCGTCTGCGCCTGCCGCCCGAGAAGGTGCACGTCGTCCACAACGGCATTCCCGTGGAAGGCTACTCGCCCGCCCCAGACGCGCGCGGGGGCTTCGGGCCTCCATCGAACAGGTCCGACGAGGCAGACGAGTCCGACAGGTCCGACCGGTCCGCTGCCGTCACAGGCGCCCCGCCCGTGCTCGGCTTCCTCGAGCGCCTCTGCCCCGAAAAGGGCGTGGACTTCCTGGCCGAGGCGTTTCTGGCTCTTCGCCCGAAGTTCCGCGGCCTGAGGCTCCGGCTTGCGGGTGGATGGACGACGGCCGACGAGCCGTTCCTCCGCGGCGTGCGCCATCGTGTGGCGGAAGCCGGCGCGGCCGATGCCGTGGAGTTTCTGCCCAACCTCCAGCGGGCCGAGCGCCAGGCGTTCCTGCGCACCCTGTCGGTGCTGTCGGTGCCCTCGCGGCATCCCGAGGCGTTTGGCATGTATGTTATCGAGGCGCTGGCCGCGGGCGTGCCCGTGGCGCTGCCGCGCCGGGGCGCGTTCCCCGAGCTGGTCGAAGCCACGGGCGGGGGCGTGCTCTACGACGGCGACGGCCCCGAGCCGCTCGCCGCCGCGCTGGGCGCCCTCCTCGCCGACCCCGCCTGCGCCCGCGCACTCGGCGCACGCGGCCGCGAAGCCGTCCGACGCGACTTTGCCGTGGAGGTGACAGCGCGGAAGACGATGGAGGTCTACAGCGCCCTTGTGAAGAGGTGATCCGCCCCTCTTGTCCCTTGAGTCCCTTCTGTCTCCTTCCTACACAAGAGACTCAAGGGATGGGAGAGACAGAAGGGACGCAGACCGCAGGAGCCCGAATGTCTGCTGCCGCCCCCTTGCTCGAACTGGTGGACGTGTCGAAGCGCTACGAGGGCCCCGAGGGCGCGGCCCCGCCTGTGCTGCGCAGCGTGAGGCTGCGGGTCGAGGACGGCGAGTCGCTCGCCATCGTGGGGCCGTCGGGCTGCGGCAAGAGCACGCTGCTCAACCTCATCGGCGCGCTCGACCGCCCGTCGGGCGGCTCCGTGCACTTCAAGGGGCAGGACCTCTCGGCTCTGGACGACCAGGCCCTCGCCCTGCTGCGCAACCGCGAGATCGGCTTCATCTTCCAGCTTCATCACCTGCTGCCGCAGTGCACCGTGCTCGAGAACGTGCTGGTGCCCACCCTGGTGGCTGGCGGCAGAGGCGATGCCCCTGAGGCGCGGGCGCGAAGCCTGCTCGCGCGGGTGGGCCTCGGCGAGCGGCTGGGCTACTTCCCTGGGCAGCTCTCAGGCGGCGAGCGGCAGCGTGTGGCGGTGGTGCGCGCCCTCATCAATCGCCCGAGCCTGCTCCTGGCCGACGAGCCAACGGGGTCCCTCGATCGCGCCGCGGCCGACAATCTGGCCGACCTGCTGGTCGAGTTGAACCGCGAGGAGGGGGTCGCCCTCATCCTGGTCACCCACGCCCTGGACCTGGCGGCGAAGATGGGGCGGGTGCTCGCGTTGCGCGAAGGCGAGTTGAGGGCCGCTCCTCCGTAGGTCCTATCGGTCCCGTCCGTCCCATCGGCCCTGTCGGCAGTCGCAATGTCCATCTTTCTGCTCATCCTCCGCTCCCTCGGCCACTACTGGCGCACCCACGCGGGCGTCGTGCTCGGCGCGCTGGTGAGCACGGCGGTGCTCGTCGGCGCTCTGGCCGTGGGCGACTCGGTGCGCTACACCCTGCGCGCGACCGCGCTCGCGCGGCTGGGCGGCATCGAGGCAGCTCTGGACGCGGGGAGCCGCTTCTTCGAGGAGCGCCTGGCCACCGACGTGGAGAAGCGGCTGCGGACCTCGCCCCAGGAACGCGCGATGGTGGCTCCCGTGCTGCGCCTGCGCGGCGTGGCCGCCAACTCCGACGGCACGGCGCGGGCAAACAACGTCCAGGTCCTCGGTGCCGACAGCCGCTTCTGGGCGCTTGCCGGTTCCGAAGGAGAGCCGGGGATCATCGACGCGCCCGTCGAGGCGGGCTCGGTGAAGGGCGGCCCTGCGGACGGCCTTTTCCTGAACGAGCGGCTCGCCGCGCAGCTCGGCGTGCGCGAGGGCGACGACGTGCTGCTGCGAATGGACAACCCGAGCATGCTCTCACGCGACGCGCCGCTGGTGCCCACCGAGGATGCCACCGTGGCGATGCGGCTCGCCGTCGCGGGCATCGTGAGCGACGCCCAGGGCGGCCGCTTCGGCCTCCAGGCCAACCAGGTGGCGCCCCACAATGCCTTCGTGCCGCTGCGCCTCCTCCAGAAGCGGGTGGGGCAGGCCGGGCGCGCCAACCTGCTCCTCGTCGGCGGCGCGGCCGGCCCGACGCCGCCCGCCGCAGCCGACGCTGCGCTCAAGGCCAGTTGCACGCTCGCCGACCTCGGGCTAGAACTGCGCGAGCTGCCCGCGCAGGGCGTGGCCGAGCTTCGCACCGACCGCATTTTCCTGGACCCTGCCACCGGCGCCGCGGCGGCCAAGGCGTTTCCCAACGCCCTCGGCGTGCTGACGTACTTCGTCAACGAGCTGCGCATCGAGGGCCGTTGGGTGCCGTACTCGATGGTGGCTGCCCTCGGGCCCCTGAGTGAGGCCGGCGCGCCCCCGCCATTCCTGCCGCCCGATCTCTCGGAGAAGGAAGTGGTCCTCAGCGACTGGCTCGCCCGCGACACCCAGGCGAAGCTGGGCGACGAACTTCTGGTGACCTATTACGCCGTCGGGCCGAACCGCAAGCTCGTCGAGCAGACGGCCCGGTTCCGCATCCGCGCCGTCGCGCCGATGGAGGGGCTGGCCGGCGACCGCGACCTGATGCCGAATTACCCCGGCCTCGCCGACATTGACAACTGTCGTGACTGGCGACCCGGCATCCCCATTGACCTCAAGAGGATTCGCAAGGCCGACGAGGACTACTGGGCGAAGCACCGCGGCACGCCCAAGGCATTCATCTCCCTGGCCGCCGGGCGCAAGATCTGGGGCAACCGGTTCGGCGACCTCACGGCGATTCGCATCCCGGCGCCGCCCCCGCGCGCCCAGCTCGAGCGCACGCTGCTCGCGAGCCTGGACCCCGCCGACTTCGGCCTGGCGTTCCGTCCCGTGCGCGAAGAAGCGTTGCGGGCGAGCACGCAGGCGCTGGATTTCGGCCAGCTCTTCCTGGGCCTGAGCTTCTTCCTCATTGCCGCGGCGGTGCTGCTGATGGGGCTGCTCTTCGTCTTCGGCATCGAGCAGCGGGCCGAGCAGGTGGGTCTGCTCCTTGCGCTCGGTTTCACGCCGCGGCAGGTGCGGCGGCTCATGCTGGCCGAGGGCGCGATCCTGGCCGTCGTTGGCGGCGTCGCCGGCACGTTCGGGGGCACGCTCTACACGCGGGGCGTGGTGGGCGCGCTGGCCGGCGTATGGCGCGGGGCCGTCGCCGGCTCGGCGATTCGGTACCACGCGGCGACGGTCACGCTGCTTCTGGGCGGTTGCTCGGGCATTGTTGTGGCCATCGCGGCCATGTGGCTCGCACTGCGGCGGCAGGCGCGGCGCGCCCCGCGCGAACTGCTCGCCGGCGCGGGCGTCACGCTCGCCGCCCCGAAGCTGAAGCGGCGACGGCTGGCGCCCTGGCTCGCCGCCGTGGCGATTGCGGGGGCGCTGGCCATCGTTGCCGCGATGGGCGCGCGGCGCGATCAGGCGGCGGCGATGGGCCTCTTCGGGGCTGGGGCGCTGCTGCTCGTCGGCGGCCTGGCGCTGAGCCACGCGGCCCTGGCCGTGAGGCGAACCGTGTCGCCTGCGAAGCGCCTCGGCACTCTCGGCTGGCGCAATGCCACCCGCCGCCGTGGCCGAAGCCTCGCCGTGGTGGGTCTGCTCGCGTGCGCGAGCTTCCTCGTGTTCGCGGTGGGCGCGAACCGCAAGGACCCGCTGGCCGACGCAGCGCGGCGCTCGTCGGGCACCGGCGGCTTCGCCTTCTACGGTGAAACGGCGTTGCCTGTTTTCGAGGACCTCAATACCCTGGAAGGCCGTAAGGCCTACGGCCTCGACGATGCGGTGATGAAGGGCGTGAGCGTGGTGCCGCTGCGCGTGCGCGAGGGCGACGACGCGAGCTGCCTGAACCTCAATCGCGCCCAGGCGCCGAGGCTGCTCGGCGTGCGGTCCGAGGACCTTCAGTCGCGCGGCGCGTTCACCCTCCTCAAGTGGCTGCCCACGCGGTCGGACGAGGACGGCTGGGAGCTGCTCCACGTGCGGCTTCAGGACGGCGTGGTGGCGGCCATCGGCGACGAGGCGACCGTGACCTGGGGGCTGGGCAAAGGGGTGGGCGACATGGTCGAGTACACCGACGGGCGCGGCCGTCCGTTCCGCGTGCTCATCGCGGGGATCATCGCCAACTCGATTCTCCAGGGCAACCTGTTGATTGCCGAGGATGAGTTCATCCGCCTCTTCCCCGCCGATGAGGGGTATCGGGCGTTCCTGGTGGACTGCCCGATGCCCGAGCGCCCCGGACAGGAGATTCGGAAGATTGCAGCTCTGCGCGCCGCCGAGCCGCACGCAAGGGTCATCAGCGGTCTTGGGCACATGGACGCTGTCAACGCCGAACTCTCTCGGTGTCTCGAAGACGTGGGCCTGGAACTCATGCCGGCCTATCGGCGTCTGGCGGAGTTCGGTGCGGTTGAGAACACGTATCTCTCCATTTTCCAAGCACTTGGTGGGCTGGCGATGCTGCTGGGGAGCGTGGGGCTGGGCGTGGTGGTGCTGCGGAACGTGATGGAGCGGCGAAACGAGTTGGCACTTCTGCGCGCAGTGGGCTTCCGCAAGCGGGCGCTTGTGTGGCTCGTGCTGGCCGAGCACTGGGGCCTGCTGGCTCTGGGCCTCGTGGCGGGCACAGTGTCGGCGGTGATCGCCGTGCTGCCCGCGCTGCGGTCGCCGGGGGCGGATGTGCCGTATCTATCGCTGGGAGCTACCCTTGTGGTCGTGGCCGCAAGCGGCCTGCTGTGGACGTGGCTGGCCGCCGCGGCCGCGCTCCGCGGCCCGCTGCTGAATGCCTTGAGGAACGAGTGAGAGTGGCGGCTTCTCTGCTGTCCACTGTGTCCATCATGTCCATTGGCTATCCGGTACTGAGCCGATGGACAGGATGGACGTGATGGACGAGGCGGGCGGAGCGGCCCCGGGCGCCGACCTCAGGGAGGGGGAGTTGCCACCCTTGACGTGCGATTTGGGCTTGGGGATTCGGGGCGAATCTGGTAATTTGGAAGTATGAGGCTGCTTCCGCGACTCATCCCCGTGCTCTCTGGCGTGGCGGGGGCGCTCGCGCTGGTCCTGTGGCTGCGCGCCACGCCGGCCGGCGACTTCGCGCCCCGTGTGCCCGGCACCGACCGGCCGGCGGGCGTGGTCGAGGCCGTGGCGCGCAAGGTGGAGGGCACGCTCACGAAGGGCGACGGCGAGCCGGCCAAGCTGCCCGGCGCCTGGGCGCGCTTCCGCGGCCCGCGACTCGACAACATCAGTCGCGAAGACACGTCGCTCGCCCGCTCGTGGCCGAAGGACGGGCCGCCCGTGCTCTGGCGGCTCAATGTCGGCGAGGGCTATGCGGGGGCGGCCATCCGCAACGGCCGCGTGTACCTGCTCGACTACGACCAGGAGAAGCACGCCGACGCCCTCCGCTGCCTGTCGCTGGCCGACGGCCGCGAGATCTGGCGCTTCGCCTATCCCGTGAAGGTCAAGCGCAACCACGGCATGTCGCGCACTGTGCCCACGGTGACGCACAAACACGTGGTCGCTCTCGGCCCGAAGTGCCACGTCACCTGCCTCGACGCCGAGACGGGCGAGCCGAAGTGGCCGATCCTCGACCTCGTGAAGGACTACGGCGCCACGGTGCCGCAGTGGTACGCCGGCCAGTGCCCGCTGGTGGATGGCGACAAGCTGATTCTCGGCGTGGGCGGCCCCGAAGCGTTGCTCATGGCCGTGGAGATCGAAACGGGCAAGGTGCTCTGGAGGACTCCCAACCCCGACCACTGGAAGATGACCCACTCGTCGGTGGTGCCGATGGACTTCGCGGACCGCCGCACCTACGTCTACTGTGCGAGCGGCGGCGTGGCAGGGGTGGACGCCGAGGATGGCAAGCTGCTGTGGAAGACGCCCGACTGGCGGATCAGCATCGCCATGGTGCCGTCGCCCGTGGTGTTCGAGGACGGGCGCATCTTCCTCACGGGCGGCTACAACGCCGGCAGCGCCATGTTCCAGCTCAAGGAGAAGAACGACGAGTTCCGCGTGGAGACGCGGTATCGGCTGAAGCCCAAGGTCTTCGATTCTCCGCAGCACACGCCGATCCTGTACGACGGCAACCTCTACGCCGTACGCAGCGACGGGCAGCTCGCTTGCGCCGACCTGGGCGGCAAGGTGCTCTGGGAGAGCGGGTCGGCGAACCTCTTCGGGCTCGGCCCCTACCTGGTCGCCGACGGGCTGATCTTCGTGATGAACGACAAGGGCGTGCTCACGATGGCCGAGGCCACGCCCGTGGGCTACAAGCCGCTGGGCAAGGCCACCATCTTCGACCACGGCCACGACGCCTGGGGGCCGATGGCCATTGCGGGCGGGCGGCTCATTGTGCGCGACTTCACGCGCATCGCGTGTCTGGATGTGAAGAAGCCATGAAGCATTGGCGATTTGCGGCTTACGATCTGCGATGGGCAGCCATCCCCGCGGCATGCCTTCTGGCACTGTTCGGCTGTGGGAAGGAGGAGGGCAGCGGGCTGGGGAAGGACTTCACCTACGACCTCACTGAGCTGCGCAAGGTGGACCCGAAACTGATCCACTACGACGAGGCGGCGGCCATTGACGTGCCGCTCAAGGAGCTGCGCGGGCTGGCCGTGGATGCCAAGGACAGAGTCCTCGTGGCGGGTGACGACACGGTGCTCGTGTTCCGCGCCGACGGGAAGCGCGAGGGCGAGACCAAGACGGGCGGCGCGCCGCGCTGCCTGGCCGTCGCCGAGAATGGGACGCTCTATGTCGGGATGAAGGACCACGTGGAGGTCTTCGACGCCCGGGGCGAACGCCAGGCCGTGTGGGAGAGCCTGGGCGCGAAGGCGCTCGTCACGTCCATTGCCGTGGGCGAGGAGGCGGTGTTCGTGGCCGACGCGGGGAATCGCGTGATCCTGCGCTTCGACCTGTCGGGCAAGAAGCTCGGCCTGATCGGCAAGAAGGATGAGGAGCGGAACATCCCCGGCCTGGTGGTCTACAGCCCGTTTCTGGACGTCGCGATCGGGCGCGACGGCCTGCTGTGGGCGGTGAACCCGGGGCGGCACCGCCTCGAGGCCTATACGGCGGACGGGCATCTGGAGGCGTCGTGGGGCAAGGCGTCGGTCGCCCTCGAAGGCTTCAGCGGCTGCTGCAACCCCACCGACATTGCGGTGCTGCCCGACGGGCGGTTCGTGACCGCCGAGAAGGGCATGCCGCGGGTGAAAGTCTACAGCCACGACGGCGCCTTCGAGTGCGTGGTCGCCGCGCCCGACTGCTTCGAGAAGCATGCAACCGGCCTCGACCTGGCCGCGGACAGCCAGGGGCGGATCCTGGTGCTTGACCCCGCCGCGAGGCGGGTGCGGGTGTTTGTGAGGAAGAAGGGGATCAATGGATGACTGGATGGTTGGATGGATGGATGGCAGACGCGTTGCCTTCTTACATCCTTCCATTCCTCCACCCATCCATTCATCCTCTCCGAGAGAGGTGCTGACTATGCCAGAAGACAAGCAGGCCATCCCCCGCCGCGAGTTCTTCCGCAAGGGCATGCGGGGCGTGGCCCTCGCGGCCCTCGCGGGCACGGGCGGCTACCTGGCCGCGCGCCGCACCAGCAGGACGCGCGACGTGTGGCAGCTCGACCCCAGCAAGTGCACGCAGTGCGGCAAGTGCGCGACCAACTGCGTGCTCAAGCCCTCGGCCGTGAAGTGCGTGCATGCCTACGCCATGTGCGGCTACTGCGAGCTGTGCACGGGCTACTTCGAGCCCGACCCCAACGAGCTGACCACGGCCGCCGAGAACCAGCTCTGCCCCGTGGCCGCGATCAAGCGGACGTTTGTGGAGGACCCGTACTTCGAGTACGAGATAGACGAGCCGCTGTGCATCGGCTGCGGCAAGTGCGTGGAGGGGTGCCGCTCGTTCGGCAACGCCTCGCTCTTCCTCCAGGTGCGGCACGACCGCTGCCTGAACTGCAACGAGTGCAGCATCGCCGTGGCCTGCCCGGCCGACGCCTTCTCGCGGGTGCCCGCCGAACCGGGGTACCTCTATCGTCCAGGCTACTCGCCCGCAACCACGAAGAAGGGGTAGGACGACCACGTGAGGGCGCGTAGCTTCATCCTGACGGCTCTGCTGCTGGCCGCGTGCGGCGTAGCGGTGGGCGCGCAACGCTTTCCGCCGCCCGAGTTCACCGAGAGCCAGCACCAACTGCCCCACGAGCAGTACCCGGCGCCGGCCGCGCCGGCGGTGCAGGGGGTGGATGTGGCGGTGCTCTTCGTGGCCCTGTGCCTGGCCACGTGGGCGGCGCTGAAGCTGCGCTCGCGCAACGCCGTCTTCGCGCTCATGGTCGCCTGCCTCGTCTACTTCGGCTTCTGGCGCCAGGGCTGCGTGTGCCCGATCGGGGCGATCCAGAACGTCACGCTGGCCCTCTTCGATTCAGGCTACGCCGTGCCGCTCGTGGTGCTGGCCTACTTCCTGCTGCCGCTCGTGTTCACGGTGTTCTTCGGGCGGAGCTTCTGCGCCGCCGTGTGCCCGCTGGGGGCCATGCAGGACGCGGTGCTCGTGCGCCCTGTGCGGGTGGCGCCGTGGCTGGAGGGCGGCTTGCGGGTGCTGGCCTATGCCTACCTGGGCGGAGCCGTGCTCTTTGCGGCCACAGGCGCGGCGTTCCTCGTCTGCCGCTACGACCCCTTTGTGGGCTTCTTCCGGCTCAGCGGCTCGCTGGGCATGCTGCTCTTCGGCGGCGGGGTGCTGGCCGTGGGGATGTTCATCGGACGGCCCTACTGCCGGTTCCTGTGCCCTTACGGCGTGGTGCTGGGCTGGCTGTCGCGCGCCTCGGGCCGGCGGGTGACGATCACGCCCGACCAGTGCGTGCGCTGCCGGCTGTGCGAGGATGCCTGCCCGTTCGGGGCGATTCACAAGCCGGTCGAGCCGCCCACGCCGGCCGAGCGCGCGGCCGGGCGGCGGCGGCTGGCCCTGCTGCTCGCGCTGCTGCCCGTGCTGGCGGCCGCCGGCTTTGTGGCGGGCGGGGCGCTGGGCACGCCGTTCGCCAAAATGCACGTGGTCGTGACCACGGCCGAACGCGTGCGGGCCGAGGAACTGGGCGAGGCGACGGGCACGACCGACGCCAGCGACGCCTTCTACGAGAGCGGGCGCACGACCGAGGAACTCTACACCGAGGCCCGCCGGCTGCGGCGCAGCTTCGCCGTGGCGGGGCGGCTCTTCGGCGGCTACCTGGGCCTCGTGGTCGGCGGCATGCTGCTCCACCTCTCGATTCGCCGCCGCCGCGACGACTACGAGGCCGACCGCGGCGCCTGTGTGGCCTGCGGGCGGTGCTATGACTATTGCCCCGTGGAGTTGCGTCGCCGGAAGGACGCGGAGATCAGGCAGAAGGCCCAGGGAGGATGATTGGATGAATGGATGGTTGGATGGATGGAGGAGCGAGCGTCGCCTTCTCATTCATCCACTCATCCACCCATCCATTCATCCCCCGCCAGGTAAGGTGACGTGATGGGTCAGGCAACCACCCGCGCCAGCGCCCAGCCGCCCGAAGCGAAGCGCGCCTGGCTCCAGGCCGCCATCGCCACGGCGATTGTCGCAGGCGTCTTCTCCGCCGTGGTGAGCGGGTTCATGGTGGTGGACGCGCTGCGCAGCCAGGCCGAGGACATCCGCACGGCCGACCGGCTCGCCGAGCTGAAGGCCGCGCTGCGCGGCGACCCGATGAACGAGGGCCTCAAGGAGCGCATCCGCGCGCTCGACGTCGAGCTGCGGCGCAACTTCTTCCTGTACTCTCATGCGACGAACACCGGCCGATGGCTGCTGCTCGCGGGCCTCGTCGTCGGCGTCGTTGCGCTCAAGGCGGCCAGTGTCCTCCGACGAAAGCTGCCGAAGCCTCATGGCGCCGGAGCCATGCCCGGCTGGGCGGACCGCCTGGCGCAGGCGTCGCGCTGGTCGGTCGCCGCCACCGGTGTTCTGCTGGTCCTCGGAGCCGCGGGCCTCGCGCTCACGGCCTCGAGCATCCTCGGGCGCCGCGAGGGGGCAGGGGAGGCGGCAGCCACCTACCCCTCCGACGACGAGGTGGCGGGGAACTGGCCCCGCTTCCGCGGCCCATGGGGCCTCGGCGTGGCCGCCTACGCCAATGCGCCCACGGCCTGGGACGGCGCGACCGGCCAGGGCATTCTCTGGAAGGCCGCGGTCCCGCTCAACGCGCCCAGCTCGCCCGTGGTGTGGGGCGACCGCGTGTTCCTCACCGGCTCGAGCAAGGAGAGGCTCGATCTCTACTGCTTCGATGTGGCGACGGGCCAGCTCCTCTGGACTCACGCGGCCACGGGCATCCCGGGCAGCCCCGCCCAGCGGCCGAAGACGATGGAGGGCGTCGAGTGGGCGCCCTCGACCCCCGCGACCGACGGCGCCCGCGTCTACGCCCTCTTCGCCACGGGCGACGTGGTGGCCGTGGACTTTGCGGGCCAGCGCGCCTGGGCGCGCAACCTGGGCACGCCCGAGAACAGCTACGGCCACGCCTCGTCGCTCGCCCTCTGGCGCAACCGCCTGCTCGTGCTCTACGACCAAGCCACCGCCGACGACAAGAAGTCGAAGCTCATGGCCCTCGACACAGCGACCGGCCGCACCGTGTGGGAGACCAAGCGCGACACGCCCCAGACGTGGACGACCCCCATCATCGCCAAGAGCGGCCAGGGCGACCAGATCATCGTCTGCGGCGACCCGTTCCTGTGCGGCTACGAGGCCGCCTCGGGCAAGGAGCTGTGGCGGGCCGAGTGCCTCGGCGGCGAGATCGCCCCGTCGCCCGTCTACGCCAACGGCGTAGCCTACGCCGCCAACGCAGGCTCCTACGCCAGCGCCGTGCGCACCGACGGCTCGGGCAACGTCACCGAGACCCACATCCTGTGGAAGGCCGAGGACGGCTTGCCCGACATCGCCAGCCCGCTCACCAACGGCGAGCTGTTCTGGACCCTCTCCACCGGCGGCACGCTCACCTGCTACGATGCCAAGACCGGCAAGCGCGTGTGGGAGAAGGACCTGGAGGAGAACTGCTCCTCCTCGCCCAGCCTGGCGGGCGACAAGGTGTTCGTGACCACGGAGAAGGGCGTCACCATCCTCGTCGCCGCCGCCCGGGAGTTCAAGGAACTCGGCCGCTGCAAGCTCGGCGAGGGCTGCCGCACGACCCCGGCGTTTCTCGATGGCCGGATCATCCTTCGAGGCGAGAAGCATCTGTTCTGTATCGGCAAGAAGTGAAGCGGACGGAGGATGGACGGATGAATGGATGGTTGGATGAGTGCCAGAGCCGGTCTTTCATTCATCCATTCATCCGCCCGTCCATTCCTCCTCGTGCAGGAATACGATGAGCGCACTGGACCTCACATTCGTTGACCAGGTGGTCGCCGGGATCGGCCGTGGCCCGGAGAAGGTGATCCCCATCCTCCAGGCCATCCAGGCGCACTACCGCTATCTGCCCGAAGAGGCGCTGCGGCGGGTGTGCGAGACCACCGAGATCACCCCCGCCGCCCTCATGGGCGTCTCCACTTTCTACAGCCAGTTCCGCCACCGCCCCATGGGCCAGCACCTCGTGCGCGTGTGCGTGGGCACCGCTTGCCACGTGAAGGGCGCGGGACTCGTCCACGACGCCTTCGTGCGCCACCTGCGCGTGCCCGAGGGCGACGACACGGACCCCGACCGCCTCTTCACGCTTCAGAAGGTGGCCTGCCTGGGGTGCTGCACGCTGGCGCCGGTGGTGCAGATTGACGAGGTGACCTATGGCCATCTGACGCCCGACCGCGTGCCGGCTGTGCTGCGCGACTTCCTGGAGCTGGACCGCACAGGCGAACAGAAGCACTGGGCCGACCGCCCGGCCGAGCACGAGGGCGACGGGGCGGAGATTCGCATCGGCCTCGGCTCGTGCTGCATTGCGCGCGGCAGCGGCAAGGTCGAGCACGCGCTTCAGGCCGCCCTGGCCCATAGCGGCGTGCGCGCCCGCATCAAGCGCGTGGGATGCGTGGGCATGTGCCATCAGACGCCGCTCGTCGAGATCGTGCGGCCCGGGAAGCCCACGGCCCTCTACGCGCAGGTGAAGGCCGAGGACGTGGAGGCCATCGTGCTGCGCCACTTCCGCCCGCGCAGCCTCGGCCGGCGCCTCAAGGTCGCTGCCGCCAACCTGCTCGACCGGCTCTACACCGATGCCGCCTGGACCCCCGTGACCCGCTACGCGCTCGACGTGCGCGACCCCCACGTGGCCGCCTTCCTCGGCCCGCAGAAGCACCTGGCCGTCGAACACTGCGGCGAGATTGACCCGACCGATCTCGACGAGTATCTGGCACATGATGGCTTTGTGGCCTTGCGCCGCTGTCTTGGGGTCGCCCAGGAAGTGGGCGAGTGCGGAGTGCGGAGCGTGGAGTGCGGAGGGAACTCCGGAATCCGGAATTCTGAATCGCAAACTCCGGACGCGATCATCGAGGAGATTCGGCGCAGCGGGCTCCGCGGCCGCGGCGGCGCCGGCTTCCTCACCGGCGTCAAGTGGGACCTCGTTCGCAAGGCGAAGGGCGAGAAGAAGCACATCGTCTGCAACGGCGACGAGGGCGACCCCGGAGCGTTCATGGACCGCATGCTCCTCGAGTCGTACCCATATCGCGTGCTCGAAGGCATGATCATCGCAGCCTTTGCCGTGGGGGCCGACGAGGGCTACCTCTACATCCGCGAGGAGTACCCGCTGGCGGTCCGCCGCGTGCGCGAGGCGCTCCGCGTGCTGGCCGAGCGCGGCCTCCTGGGCGAGAACATCCTGGGCAGCGGCTTCTCGCTGCGGCTCCAGATCATGGAGGGCGCCGGCGCCTTCGTGTGCGGCGAGGAGACGGCGCTGCTCGCCTCCATCGAGGGCAAGCGCGGCATGCCGCGACTCCGCCCGCCTTATCCTGCCGAAAAGGGGCTCTGGGGCAAGCCCACCCTGATCAATAACGTCGAGACCTACTCGCTCGTGCCCTGGATTCTGCGGCACGGCGCCGAGGCGTTTGCCGCCATCGGCACGGCCACCAGCAAAGGCACCAAGGTGTTCGCCCTCGCCGGCAAGGTGGCCCGCGGCGGCCTCGTCGAAGTGCCCATGGGCATCTCGATCCGCGAGGTGGTCGAGCAGGTGGGCGGCGGGGTGGGCCAGGCGCCGCCCTGCGCCGGCCTGCCCGCGGCCGCGCCCCGCGAGGTGCGGCGTTTCAAGGCCGTCCAGATCGGCGGCCCCTCGGGCGGCTGCCTGCCCGCCAGCCTCAGCGACGTGCCGGTGGACTTCGAGGCCCTCACCGCCGCCGGCGCCATCATGGGTTCGGGCGGACTCGTCGTGCTGGACGACCTCGATTGCATGGTGGACATCGCGCACTACTTCCTCGAGTTCACGCAGAACCAGTCGTGCGGCCGCTGCACCTTCTGCCGCATCGGCACGCGGCGGATGCTCGACATCCTGGAGCGCCTGCGCACCGGCGAGGGGCGCAAGGGCGACATCGAGGAGCTCGAGCACCTCGCCGCCATGGTGAAGAAGGGCAGCCTGTGCGGCCTGGGCAAGACCGCGCCCAACCCCGTGCTCACCACCATCCGCTATTTCCGCGACGAGTACGAGGCCCACATCGCCGGCCGCTGCCCGGCCGGCCGCTGCAAGGCCCTCATCCAGTACGTCGTCACCGACGACTGCATCGGCTGCACGCTGTGCGCCCAGCACTGCCCCGTGGATGCGATCCCGATGACGCCCTACGAGAAACACGCGATTGACGCCACGAAGTGCATCCGCTGCGGCACCTGCAAGGCCCTGTGCCCCGTGGCTGCCATCAAGGTGGAGTAGGCCGCTTGGTCCCGTCTGTCCTATCGGTCCTGTTGGGTTAAGTCATGCCGAGGCTCGTGATTGACAACCGCCCTGTCGAGGTGCCCATTGGCGCCACCCTGCTCGATGCCGCGCATGCGCTCGGCATCGAGATCCCCACGCTCTGCCATCTCGAGGGCTTCGAGCACTCGACCTCGTGCTTCGTGTGCGTCGTGAAGCTCAAGGGCAAGCCGGGCCTCGTGCCCTCGTGCGCCACCGTGGCCGCCGACGGCCTGGAGGTCGAGAGCGAGACCGACGAGGTGCGCGACGCGCGCACGATGGCCCTCGAGCTGCTCTTGAGCGACCACCTGGGCGACTGCATCGGCCCCTGCCACGCCGTGTGCCCGGCCCACATGAACATCCCGTTGATGATCCGCCAGATCGCCGCGGGGCGCCTCCGCGACGCCGTCGTCACGGTCAAGGAGCACATCCCGCTGCCCTCGGTGCTCGGCCGCATCTGCCCCGCCCCGTGCGAGAAGGGCTGCCGGCGCGGCCAGCACGACGCGCCGCTCTCCATCTGCCTGCTCAAGCGCATCGTCGGCGATGCCGATCTCGCCGCGCCCGAGCCGTGGCTGCCCGAGCGCAGGCCCAGCACGGGCAGGCGCGTGGCCGTCATCGGCGCCGGCCCCGCCGGACTCTCCGCCGCCTGGTACCTGCTTCGGGACGGCCACGGCGTGACGCTCTTCGATGATCACGCGAAGCCGGGCGGCATGCTCCAGTATGCCGTGCCCGAGGACAAGCTGCCGCGAGCCGCCCTCGACGCGGAGATTGCCCTCGTCGCGCGCCTCGGCGCCGAGTTGCGGCTCGGCCAGCGGGTCGAGAGCATCGCCGAACTTCAGGGCGACTTCGATGCGATTCTGGTCGCGGCGGGCGAACTGCGCCCTGGCGACGCCGCGCGCCTGGGCCTGCCCGCCTCGAAGACGGGCGTCGAGGCCGACCGCGAGACGCTGGCCACGCCCGTCGCGGGCGTCTTCGCCGCGGGCGGCGCCATTCGGCCGCAGAAGATGGCCGTCCGCTCCGTCGCCGACGGCCGCGCTGCCGCGTCCTCGATCAGCGCCTTCCTCTCTGGCTCCTCTCACGCATCACGCATCACGCATCACGCCTTCTCCACCCACATCGGCAAGCTCAAGGAGGGCGAGATGGCCGCCTTCCTCGCCGAGGCTTCCGACGTTCCGCGTGTCGAGCCCTCGGGCGGCTTGGCGGCCGGCCTCACCGAGGCCGAGGCGCGCGCCGAGGCCCTGCGCTGCCTGCACTGCGACTGCCGCAAGCCCGGCGCCTGCCGCCTGCGCCGCTGGAGCGCTGCGCTCGAGGCCAGCCCGAGCCGCTTCAAAGGCGAACGCCGCACCTTCGTCCAGCACCGCCAGCACAGCCAGATTCTCTATGAGCCGGGCAAGTGCATCCGCTGCGGGCTCTGCATCCAGGTCTGTGCGAGGGAAAAGGAGGAGCTGGGCCTCACCTTCATCGGCCGCGGCTTCGATGTGGTGGTCGGCGTGCCGTTCGACCGGCCGATTGCCGAGGGCTTGCGCAAGACCGCGGCCGCGTGCGTCGCGGCCTGTCCCACCGGCGCCCTCGCCCTGCGGGATGGCGAAGACCCCTCGCCGTCACGATGAAGCAGGAATGCCCGGCCTTCAGCCCCCCAGCGTGATGTCCTGCTCCTGGTACCACTTCAGGGCCTGGTAGAAGTGCTCGGGCTTGAAGTCGGGCCACAGGGCGTCCACCACGTAGAAGTCGGAGTAGACCGACTGCGCGGGCAGGAAGCCGCTCAGCCGCCGCCGGCCCCCCCAGCGGATGATGAGGTCCACCCGCGACACGATGGCCGACCGCAGGTGCTTGATGACGTTCTTCTGCGCGGGACTTGTGCCCCGCAGGTGGTTCAGGTCCCACTCCCAGCCGTAGTTGACCAGGATGTTGACCTTGGTGCCGCCCTTGCCGAAGGTGCGCCGCGTGGTGTAGGGGAGGAGCTCCTTGGGGAACATGCGGGACTCGGCATTGCCCACGACCGCCAGGGCCACGTCCTCGTGCGTCATCGCCTCCACGGCCTGGATGCAGGCGTCGGTGTAGGCGCGGCGCTGCACGGTGGGGCGCTTCGTGTTGTCCATCGTGAAGCCGTAGTAGGTGATCTCCTTGACCCCCGCCTGCTGGCAGAGGTGGAAGAGGGCGAGGCCGGGCTCGACGCCGGGCGCATAGCCCTTCTCCTTGGTCATGCCCCGCGACTGCGCCCAACGGCGGTTGCCGTCGGGGATGACGCCGATGTGCCTGGGTACCCTCATAGCCTGGCCTAACTGCCGCAGACGCGGCTCAACACCACCCGAGGGGAGACCCCGTGCATTCACGCCAATTGTAGCTGGCCGGCCCGTGGCCTGTCAACTGCTCGGCACTCGCTATGCGGCGATTGCGATGTCGGACGTTCCTGCGGGCGGACCGCTTGCCTGAGGCTTCAGATGTCGGACTCGCCACGGTTTGACCATCCTGACGCGGCCCCGTTGGGGAGCGCGCGACGGGAGATGTGGCGCCAGTGAGGACCGTCCCATAACCCTCTATACCCCAACGCCTTACGCCCTCCGGGCATTCCCGCTCACATGCTTGCTCATCCCCCAGATGAGCAGGTATGGCCGGAACCGCGAGAATCGCCAATCCTCGTCCTTCTATCCATGCTGTATCACTTCCCCCCTCACAGGGTTGATACAGCATGCGCAGGCTGCGCCCGCCAGCCCCTCGGCAGGGCCCTCCCCAGGAACCGCCAGGTCCGCAGGGAGAGGGCATGCCCACGCCCTGCACCGGCCAGTCGAGGCAGGATCAGCAAACCCCGAAGACCCCCTTCTTTCAAGTTCCGTCCCGAAGGTTCCAATACCTTCGGACGGCCCTCAGGTCCTGCCGCTGGCGAAAGCCCAAGGTGACATCGCAACCGCCTCCGAGTGGAACTGCCCTCCGCGGGCCTTGCCTCTGCTGCCCGACCGGGGTAACATCAAGCCAGGAGGCAGGTGTTCCGAACCTGTCCCGAGCGTCCGTTGACCCACTGACCCTCGCCGGGAACCTGGCCGATGCTCACGTCCTCATCGTTCCGCAACCACGGTCTCACCCTCGCCCTCCTCGCCGCGGCGGCAGCACGCGGCGCGCAGCCCCTGAACCCCAAGCTCCTCGCCCTCGAACCGAACCGCTGGCACAAGCTCCACGAGCAGGGGCCCGCCGACCCCGTGCGCTTCCAGCGCCAGGAGCATGGCGGCGCGGCCTTCGACTCCCGACGCGGCCTCCTCGTCCTCTTCGGCAGCAACACCCACGGCAAGGACTGGACGAACAGCCCCCTCGTCTTCGACCCCGTCGCCTGCGTGTGGAGCCGCCTGTACCCCGATGACGACCCGAAAACCTACACCGTGAACGCCGAGGGCCTCCCCGTGGCCGGCCCGAAGGGCGAACACCCCTGGGCCATGCACACCTTCGGCGCGCTCGTGTACGACCCCGAACGCGACCAGCTCGTCGTCGCCTGCTACCCCGCCCACATGGTCCCTGGCCGCTTCACCAACGCCCTCAAGGAGCAGTGGCCCAAGGTCCAGCGCCATCCCACCTGGACCTTCGACCTCGAGGGGCGCGAGTGGCGCCCCCTCGCCTGCAAGCCGGAGCACTTCTTCCCCTACTGCGCGGCCTACGACAGCGACCGCAAGGCCGTGATCGGCTACCGCCCCGACGGCGTCTTCGAGCTGGCCGGCGAGCCGCGCGAGTGGAGGCGCGTCGCCCCCAAGGGCTTCTTCGGCTGGCACACCGCGGCCGCCTACGATGCGAAGAACAAGGCACTGGTCGTCTTCGGCAGCAACGAGGACGCCAACGACATCGCCGCCTACTGGCCCGCCACGGGCGAGCACAAGAAGATGCCCACCCCCGGCGACCGCCCGCCGAAGGACCAGCACACCCCCATGTGCTTCGATGCCGCGGCGGGCCGCACAGTCGTTCTCGCAGACCGCAGGCTGGACGACCGAGGCGCGAAGCTCCAGGCCGAGACCTGGCTGTATGACCTCACCGCCGATGCCTGGGAGCAGGTTCCGACGGCCACCCTGCCCTTCGGCTGCGGCATGAACTACAACCTGGTCTACGACCCCGGCCACAAGCTCTGCCTGCTCGTCACCGGCGGCTATGGCCAGCCCACGGCGGTGTGGGCACTCAGGGTCCAGGCGGGCAAGAGTCTGTCACGCTGACGCGCCTGGCGCGACACCCCGCCGTGGCGGATCTCACTCCGCCGGCTTCGCCTTGAGCACCGCGCAGCCGAAGATGCCGCCGGCGATGTGGCCGGCATGGGCCTGGAGGCGAACCGTGACGGCCTGCTTGCCGCGGGTCAGGTCGGCGGGCAGGGGATACTCCTCCTCGAAGAACTGCCCCGGCTTGTTGTGCAGGAGGGTGACGGTGGCCAGGCGGGTGCCCTCGATCAGGATGTCGAACTTGCGGTTGCCCGCCTCGTCACCCCACCACGTGCAGGCGAGCGCCAGCGGCGCATCGGGCAGCACCTTGAGGTCGTAGCTGAACCAGCCGCCGTCGGTGGCGTGGCGCCAGTTTCGTCCGAAGGCCGTGCCGCTGGCCGTCCGCTCGCCCTGAAGGCGATGGGCCTTCTCGGATTCGGCGTCGCCGATCTTCACCTCGTCCACGATTCGGGCCTGCTGCTGTCTGCGCGCCTCCTCTTCGGCCAGGGCGCGCCGGTGCTCAGGACTGCCCTTGCGGTAGACGCGCCAGTAGACGGCGTAGCGTTCGCCGAAGAGCTTGTGGTACGGTATCAGCGTCACATCCTGCGCCTGGCCGGCCGTGCGGAAGGTCAGCGGCTGGCCCTCGGCGGGCTTGAGCAGCGTCGTCGCATCATCGCTCTCGGTGAGCAACGGCGGCGCAGGGGCAATCTTGTCGGCGGGGAAGCGATACCAGTTCTGGCCCGTGTAGGTGAGGTCCTTGATGAGTTCGCCGCCGCCGAGCTTGCCGGCGAGGACGAGCGGCCCGCACATGAAGGCCACGAGGGTCTTGTCGTCCGGCATGGGCGCGGCGTGGAGGCTCATCGGCAACGAGACCTCCAGCTTGTCGCCATCGGACCAGGTGCGTTCCACAACGAAGTAGCTGGGCGGAGCGGGTTCCAGGGATAGAGGCCGAGGCGGGCCGTTGACCCCGACGCGAACGCCCTTGGCCGCCCAATACGGTACGCGGATGCGGAGGGCGAGGGTAACGGGCTTCTCAGTTCGCACAATGAGGGTGGTGCCTTCCTGCTCGGGGAAGCGGGTCTCCTGGCACAGGCGGATGCCCTTCTCGGGCCAGTGGAGCTCCGAGGCGATGAAGAGGTTGACCCAGATGCCCGCCTCGTCGTGGAAGTAGATGCTGTCGCCGTACTTCGCGTGGTTCTCGAACCCCGTGCCCGTGCAGCACCAGAAGGCGTCGTTGGGCAGGTTGAAGGTCTTCCAGCGGCCTGGGGCGAGGGGCACGAAGTACATCATCATCCCGGTCGCGGGGTCCTGCGTGGCCAGGATGCTGTTGAGGAGGGCGCGCTCGTAGTAGTCGGCGTACTTCGCCTGCGGCTCCCACTCGAAGAGGTGGCGGGTGAGCTTGAGCATGTTGTAGGTGCAGCAGGTCTCCTGCGTGCAGTCGCCGAGCTGGTGGGCGAGTTGATGCGGGTCGCCCTGCCAGTGCTCGTTGTTCGAGGTGCCGCCGGTGCAGTAGGAGCGCGCGCCGACCACCTGGTTCCAGAAGAACTCGGCGATCTGGCGGTCGCGGGGGTTGCCCGTCAACTCGTGCTGCCGGGCCGAGCCGATCATGTTGGGGATGAAGGAATTGGCGTGCTCGCCCTTGAGGCGGTCCTCGCCGCGGGCCAGCGGCTCGGTGTAGTGCTTCTCGTCGAAGCGGCGGGCGAGGGCGAGGTGGGCGGGGTCGCCCGTGGCCGCATAGAGGTTGGCGAGGGCCTCGTTCATGCCGCCCTGCTCGGTGTGGTTGAGGATGCGTTCCATCCGGGCGTCGTCCACCTTGTCGAGGCGCGCCTTGAGCCAGGCGGCCATTCTCGTGGCAACTTCGAGGGCCTGGGCGTTGCCGCCGTGGCGGTGCATGTCGAGGAGGCCGGCCCACACCTTGTGCAGCGTGTAGTAGGGCGCCCAGACGGGCTTGCAGTCCTCCACGCGGTCAATGAACGATTCGGGGAAGGCGCTCAGGTAGCCGCTCGCGCCGAGGGCCTTCTGGCACTTGGCCAGTTCGGCCACGAGGGCGTCGGCCTTGGCCTTGAGCGCCTCGTCGCCCGTGCTGGCGTACATCAGCGCGCAGCCCGACAGGTAGTGGCCGAGCGAGTGGCCGCGGAGCTCGCAGTTTGGCGCCTCCCAGCCCCCGAGGGGCTTCGCCGACGACGGCAGGCCCGCGTTGAGCCGCCAGGTGTGCAGCAGGCGGTCCGAGTCGAGTTCGTGCAGGTACTTGCGGCAACGCTCCTGCGCGTCCCTGAAAGGTCCCTCGAGCAGACGCACCTGCTTGAGGTCGAACGGCCTGGCCCGGAGCGCCACCGCCTCGCGTCGCGCGGACCCCTCGGCGGCCAGTGCCACGGCGCCGGCCAGGGCGACCGAAAGCACAATGACATCGGCAGGGCTGATCATGGGGAGTGCTCCTGTGATGGACCTTGCCCGGTGCTCGCCCAGTATCGTACGCACGGATGTGCCGAAGGTCAACACCAGGAACCGCGTCAGGCAGGGGGACGGCCCCGCCGGACCTCCGCGCCTGTGGCCGCCGCCCTGCAAGTCCGCTTGCATGGAACTCGCCTGGCCGGTAAAGTGCAGCATCCCCTTCTCGAGGCGCGACCGTGAAACGCACGCTGGTCATCCTGGGCTGCTTCCTCGCCGTGTCGCTCGGGCTCCTCGTGATCGTGGAACTGCTGGGCCGCGCCGCCTGGGCGCTCGCCGGCGCGGGCAGGACACGCCTGGACGCCTTCGACGCCGTGCAGGTGCCCGAGCGGAACCCCACCGCGCCCAAGGCGGTGCACGCCGTGGCCGAGTGGCTGCCGGCCCAGGGCCGCGCGTTCCAGGAGGCCCCGATGCTGGCGGCGCGCGTGAAGGCAGGCGAGCTGCCGCCCGTGGCCGACCGCCTGCCGGAGAACCCGCTGGTGATCGTGCCGCCCGAGCAGCGCGGCCCCTACGGCGGCACCTGGGCACGCTTCGCCACCGACACCAACGACGTGGGCGTCTACGAGGCGCGCGTGGCCTACGAGGGCCTGGTGCGCTGGGACGCGATGGGCCGCGAGATCCTGCCCAACCTGGCGACCCGCTGGGAGATCGCGGACGGCGGCCGCGCCTACACTTTCTGGCTGCGGCGCGGCGTGCGCTGGTCCGATGGCGCGCCCTTCACCGCCGACGACTTGCTCTTCTGGTACAACGACGTGCTCCAGCACCCCGAGCTCACGCCCGTGGCCCCCGTGGACTTCCGCCGCGGCGGCGAGCTGATGAAGCTCGAGAAGCTCGACGGCCACGCGGTCCGCTTCTCCTTCAAGGAGCCGCACGGCCTCTTCCTCCAGGCGATGGCCGCGGGCCTCAGCTACCCGCTCCTCACTTATCCCGCCCATTACCTCAAACAGTTCCACGCCACCTACGTGCCCCAGGACCAGCTCGAGGCGCGGGCGAAGGAGAAGGGCTTCCACTTCTGGTACCAGCTCTTCTGGGAGCGGCGCGACTGGCGTAACCCCGAATGCCCCCGCCTCTGGGCCTGGACGATCCAGGACCCGGCCGCCATCCCCGTCGTCTTCCAGCGCAACCCCTACTACTGGAAGGTGGACCCCGACGGCCGCCAGCTCCCCTATCTCGACCGCGTGAGCTTCGCCATCTTCGACGTCGAGACGATCAATCTCAAGGCGATCAACGGCGAGGCCGGCATGCAGAGCCGCCACATGGACTTCGCCAACTACCCGCTTTTCATGGAGAACCGGGCGAAGGGGCGCTACCGCGTCCTCCACTGGATCACCGCGGGCGGCAGCGCCATCCAGCTCGCCCTGAACCTGAACCAGAAGACCGACCCCGTGCTGCGGCAGATTTTCGGCGACGCGCGCTTCCGCATCGCCCTCTCGCACGCGATCAACCGCTCCGACATCAACGAGGTCTGCTTCTTCGGCATCGGCACCCCGCGGCAGTGCGCGCCGCCCGCCGCCTCGCCCTATCGCGCGCCCGACTACGAGCGGGCGCACATCGCCTACGACCCCGCGCGGGCCAACGCCTTGCTCGACGAGATGGGCCTCGCGCGGCGCAATGCCGACGGCGTCCGCCTCCGCCCCGACGGCCAGCCGCTCGCCATCTTCATCGAGACCACCTCGATGACCGGCAACGCCAAGATGCTCGAGATGGTCGCCCACGACTGGACCCAGGTGGGCGTGAAGACCGAGCTGAAGATCACCGCCCGCCAGCTCTTCTACACGCGCAAGGCCGCCCTCCTCCACCACGTGGGCGTGTGGTGGGCGGCCGACGAGCTCGTGCCGCTGCTCGACCCCCGCTGGTTCCTCCCCTTCTCCGCCGAATCGGTGCACGCCATCGGCTATGCCCGATGGTTCACCTCGGCCGGCAAGGGCGGCGTCGAGCCCGAGGGCGACCTGCGCCGCTGCATCGAACTCTACCGCCAGATCCAGCAGACGCCCGACGAGGCCGAGCACCGCCGCCTCTTCCGCGAAATCGTCGAACTCAACCGCCGGAACCTCTGGGTCATCGGCACCATCGGCGAAGTGCCCACGCTCGTCCTCGCCAGCGACCGGATGCGAAACGTCCCCGAGGTCGCCGTCTACGGCTGGATCTTCCGCTCGCCGGGCAACACCGCCCCCGAGTGCTACGCGATGGAGGGACCCTGAGCCATGCTCGCCCTCATCCTCCGCCGCGTGCTCTGGATGATCCCCACGCTCTTCGCCATCTCCATCATCACGTTCGCCATCATCCAGCTTCCGCCGGGCGACTACCTCACGTCCTACATCGCCGCGCTCCAGGAGACGGGCGAAACGGTGGACGAGGCGCAGGTGGCCGCGCTCCGCAAGCAGTACGCCCTCGACCGGCCTCTGCACGTGCAGTACCTGCTCTGGATGGAGGGCATGCTCCTCCGCGGCGACCTGGGCATGTCGTTCGAGGAGAGCCGCCCCGTCGCCACGCTCATCGGCGAGCGGCTGCTCCTCACCGTGATCATCTCGGTCGTCACGCTGCTCTTCACCTGGGCCATCGCCATCCCCATCGGCATTTACTCGGCTGTGCGGCAGTACTCGTGGGGCGACTACGCCTTCTCGTTCCTCGGCTTCATCGGGCTGGCCACGCCGGGCTTCCTCCTGGCGCTCATCTTCATGTACATCGGCTACACCGTCTTCGGCGTGAGCGCGGGCGGGCTCTTCTCGCCCGAGTTCCAGAGCGCCCCCTGGTCGCTCGCCCGCGCGCTCGACCTGCTGAAGCATCTGTGGATTCCTGTGCTCATCGTGGGGCTGGAAGGCACGGCGGGCCTCATCCGCATCATGCGCGGCAACCTGCTCGACGAGCTGCGCAAGCAATACGTCCTTACGGCCCGCGCCAAGGGCGTCGGCCGCCTCAAGCTGCTCCTCAAGTACCCCGTGCGCGTGGCCATCAACCCCATCATCAGCACCATCGGCTGGCTGCTGCCCGCCATCGTGTCGGGCGCGACCATCACGTCGGTCGTCCTCGGCCTGCCGACGACGGGGCCTCGACTCCTCCAGGCGCTGATGAACCAGGACATGTTCCTCGCCGGCTCGATGGTGATGATGCTCAGCTTCCTCACGGTCGTGGGCACGCTGGTGTCTGACCTCTTGCTGCTCTGGCTCGATCCCCGGATCCGCTATGGGACGCGGAGAGAGTAGATGGCCTTCGAGGTCGAAGAACATCTCGCCGATGCGCCGCCCGAGCCCTCGTCGGCCGAGGCCGCCGCCAGCGACCAGGTCTGCACGGCTTCGCAGTGGCGCCTGATGTGGTGGAAGTTCCGCAAGCACAAGCTCGCGGTCGTCGCCGCGCTGCTCATTCTGAACCTCTACTTCGTGGCCGTCTTCTGCGAGTTCCTGGCGCCCTACACGCTCGAGCACCGCGACGTGGCCAACGCCTACGCCCCGCCGCAGCGCCTGCGGTTCTTCGGGGACGACGGGTTCCACCTGCGCCCGTTCGTCTACGCGCTCGAGTGCGCCCGGCACCCCGAGACGCTGCGCAAGCTCTACGCCGAGGACCGCGCCCGCCGCCATCCCATCCGCCTCTTCGTCCGCGGCCCGCGGTACCGCTTCTGGGGGCTGTTCGAGACCGATCTCCACCTCTTCGGCGCCGAGGGCGGCGGCACCGTCTACCTGCTCGGCACCGACTCGCTCGGGCGCGACCTCTTCTCGCGCATCCTCTACGGTTCGCGCATCTCGCTCACCATCGGCCTGATCGGCGTGACGATGAGCTTCCTGCTCGGCCTCACCATCGGCGGCATCTCGGGCTACTTCGGCGGGTGGGTGGACAATGCAATCCAGCGGATCATCGAGGTCCTGCGCTCCTTCCCCTCCATCCCGCTCTGGATGGCCCTCTCCGCCGCCTTGCCCGCCCACTGGTCGCCGCTGAAGGTCTACCTGGGCATCACCATCGTGCTCTCGTTCCTCGGCTGGACGGGCCTCGCCCGCCAGGTGCGCGGCAAGATCCTCGCCCTGCGCGAGGAGGATTTCGCCACGGCCGCGCGCCTCTGCGGCGCCAGCCAATGGCGAGTCCTCTGGCGCCACCTGCTCCCATCGTTCATGAGCCACATCATCGTCAGCCTCACTCTCGCCGTGCCCGGAATGATCCTGGGCGAGACGGCCCTCAGCTTTCTCGGCCTCGGCCTCCGCCCGCCGATCACGAGCTGGGGCGTCCTCCTCAAGGAGGCCCAGAACGTGCAGGCCGTGGCCCTGCATCCCTGGCTTCTCACGCCCGTGGCCTTCGTGATTCTCACCGTGCTGGCTTTCAACTTCGTCGGCGATGGCCTCCGCGACGCCGCCGACCCCTATGCGAGATAGGCTATGGACCCCACGTCTTCTCCCCTTCTGACGATCGCCGGCCTGCGCGTGAGCTTCTTCCTGGACGAAAGGACGGTGCACGCCGTGGACGGGGTGGACCTGGTGCTGCCGCGCGGCAAGACGCTGGGCCTCGTGGGCGAGAGCGGCTGCGGCAAGAGCGTCACGGCTTTCGCCATCCTGCGGCTCGTTTCGCCGCCCGGCCGCATCGTCGCCGGCAGGATCGTCCTCCATCGCCAGGACGGCGACGTAGTGCTGACCGACCTCAAGGAGGACGGCGAGGCAATCCGCCGCATCCGCGGCAAGGACATTGCGATGATCTTCCAGGAACCGATGACCTCGCTCAGCCCCGTCCACACGGTCGGGAGCCAGGTGCGGGAGGCCATCGAACTCCACACGCCGAAGCGGGGCGCCGCGGCGCGCGACCAGGCCGTCGAAATGCTCCGCCGCGTGGGCATGCCCGACCCCGACCGCCACTACCGCCAGTACCCGCACGAGATGAGCGGCGGCATGCGCCAGCGCGCGATGATCGCCATGGCCCTCTCGTGCCGGCCGGCGCTCCTCATCGCCGACGAGCCGACCACGGCCCTCGACGTGACCATCCAGGCGCAGATCCTCGAGCTCATGCGCACGTTGCAGGCCGAGCTCGGCATGTCGATCCTCCTGATCACCCACGACCTTGGCGTCGTGGCCGAGACGGCCGCCGAGGTGGCGGTGATGTACTGGGGGCGCATCGTCGAGCGGGCGCCCACGGCCGCCCTCTTCGACGACCCCCAGCACCCCTACACCCGCGCCCTGCTGCGCTCGATCCCCGGCCGTGGCACGCGCCGCAAGGCGCGGCTTCAGGTCATCGCCGGCTCCGTGCCCGACCCGTTCGAGCGAATCCCGGGCTGCCCCTTCCACCCACGGTGTGCCGACGCCCGGCGCGGCCTGTGCGATCAGGGCGATCCGCCGCCGCTCGTCGAAGTCAACCCCGGCCACTTCGTCGCGTGCCACGCGCAGGAGGGGAACTGAGATGGCAGCCGTGGCGTCCCCGCTCCTCAGCGTCCGCGACCTCAAGAAGCATTTCCCCGTCGCCGGCGGCCTCTTCGGCAAGGTCATCGGCCATGTGCGCGCGGTGGACGGCGTGACGTTCGACGTCCACGAAGGCGAGTGCCTGGGCCTCGTGGGCGAGAGCGGCTCGGGCAAGACCACCGTCGGCCGCTGCATCCTGCGGGCCATCGAGCCGACCAGCGGCGACGTCTTCTTCCGCGTCGGCGACGAGACCGTCAACGTCCGCACCCTGCCCCCCGCGCAGCTCAAGGAGTTGCGCCGGCACATGCAGATGATCTTCCAGGACCCCTATTCGTCGCTGAACCCGCGCATGACCGTGCAGAACATCGTCGGGGAGCCGCTGCTGGTCCACGGCATGCGCAGCCGCCGCGAGCGCGAAGAGCGCGTGCGCGAGCTGCTGCTCCAGGTGGGGCTGAAGCCTCAGCACATGCGGCGCTACCCGCACGCCTTCAGCGGCGGGCAGCGCCAGCGCATCGGCATCGCCCGCGCGCTCGCCCTTCACCCGAAGCTGATCATCGCCGACGAGCCGGTCTCGGCCCTCGACGTCTCAGTCCAGGCCCAGGTCCTCAACCTGCTCCAGGAACTCCAGGAGCGCCTGAGCCTCACCTATCTCTTCGTCGCCCACAACCTGGGCGTCGTGCGGCATATTTCGGACCGAGTGGCTGTGATGTACGCCGGCCGCCTCGTGGAACTGGCCGCGGTGGACCCCCTGTTTGCGCGCCCGAGGCATCCGTACACCGAAGCCTTGCTGTCGGCCGTGCCCGTGCCCGAGCCGGGACGCCGCCGCGAGCGGGTGCTCCTGACGGGCGAGGTTGCCGACCCGAGCCGCCCGCCCAGCGGCTGCCACTTCCATCCGCGCTGCCGCTACGCGCAGCCCGAGTGCCGCCAGAAGGTGCCCGAACTCCGAGAGATCGTGCCGGGCCACCTGGCCCGCTGCCTGTTCGCCGAGGACCTCGCCCTGGCCGGCCTGCCCGAGTAGGGCGGAATCTCTCTTTGGTCTTCCCCCGCCCATCCGCTATAATTGAGAGAATGCCGTTGGCGCGCTGCCCAAGGCGGCCACCATCATCCTACTGCTCCGGCCGCGAATCAGGTTGCGTTCTCTCGGCGTAGCGACAAGCGTCTCGCTTGTCGAACATCATCGCAAGCGGGACGCTTGCAGCTACGCTTGAGGCCTTGACCAATGCACCGTGGCTCGGGATACTGCAAACTGATTGGCGGCCGGAGTAGCATGAGGCCAGTGCCAATGAGGGCCAGCACCGTCATCGCCCTCTGTGTCCTGCCGCTTGCGGCGCCAGCCGCGGACTGGCCCCACTGGCGCGGCCCCAGCCGCGATGGCGTGGTGCCCGAGGCTTCGGGCTGGCCCGGCGGCTGGCCGCCGAGGAAGCTCTGGAGCGCCCGCCTCGGCATGGGCTGTTCCTCGCCCATCCTCGTCGGCGGCATGCTCTACGCCACCGGCTGGTGGAACGGGCAAGACACCCTCCACTGCTTCCACGCGCGCACGGGGGCCGAGCTGTGGCGGCAGTCGTCCCGTGCCCCGCGCTACGGCCGCCACGCCACCGGCGACGAGGGCGAGTACGGCGGCCCATCGTCCACCCCCGCCTTCGACGCCGCCACGGGGCTGCTCTACACGCTGAGCATTGACGGCGATCTCCGCTGCTGGAACACGGCTCAAGGCGGCAAGCCCGTCTGGGCGCTCAACCTCTACGACCAGTTCAAGGCTCCCCAGCGCCCTCACGTGGGCGGCGGGCGACGCGACTATGGCTACCCCACGTCCCCCCTCGTGCGCGACGACCTGTTGCTCGTCGAGGTCGGCGCTCCAACGGGCACTGTGATAGCCTTCGACAAACGCACGGGCGAGCGGCGCTGGGCCTCGCAATTCCACGGCCCCGCCGGCCACACGGGCACACCGGTCGAGTTGAAGGTCGGCGACGTGCCCTGCCTCGCCCTCCTCGCGCTCCAGCACCTCGTGGTGATGCGTCTGGACCCGGGCCACGAAGGCCGAACCATCGCGACCGCGCCCTGGCAGACCGAGTTCGCCTGCAACATCTCCACCCCCGCCGTCGCCGGCAGCTGCCTTCTCATCACCTCCGAGTACAACCACTCTGTTTCGACGCTCTTCGAGGCCACGATGGATGGGTTGCGCGAGGTGTGGACCTCGAGGTCCCACGGCGTGTCGAGCAGCCCGGTCGTCTTCCGCGACCGGGTGTTTCTCATCAACAAGCCCTTGCAGTGCATCGAGCTGGCGACGGGCAAGCTCAAGTGGCGAGGCGGCGACTTCACGAACGGCTCGTGCCTGGTGACGGCGGCCGACGGCAAGCTCATCGTCTTCGGCAGCCGGAAGCTCGTGCTCCTCGACGCGCTGGCCGACGAGTACCGCGAGCTGGCCCGCCTCGACCGCGTGGTGCCCGGCACGTGCTACCCTCACGTGGCGCTGGCCGACGGCGTGCTGTGCTGCAAGGACCGGGACGGCAATCTCGTGGTCTACTCGGTGGCCCCGGGCGCCTCGTCGCCCGAGGCGCCGCCGCCAAAGGTCGCCGAGCCGCCCAAGCCGCCGCCGGTCGAGTTGCCCACACAGACTGGGCCGGCCAAACGGGCGACCGAGGGGCTCGTCGCAGCGTACGGCTTCGAAAAGGGCACGGCGCCGGGCCTTCGCGTGCAAGGCGGCAAGCTTGGCCCCGGCAGCCTGACGTTCGAGGCCGACGGCATCGCCGAATCGGACGAGCCGCCGGCGAGACTCGTCGAAGCCTGCCGCGCGTCCAACGAAATCACCATCGAGGCCTGGCTCGCGCCGGCCAACATCACGCAGGATGGCCCCGCACGCATCGTGTCGCTCTCGGCCGACCCCTACAAGCGCAACTTCACGCTCGGGCAGGAGGGCGACAGGTACGAGGTGCGCCTGCGCACCACGCGGACCGGCGAGAACGGCATGAGCCCCGCGCTCGCCACGCGGGGCGGCGCGGCGGCGCGGCTATCGCACGTCGTCTACACCCGTGCCGCTGACGGTAGGGCCATCCTCTACATCAACGGCCAACCCGCGGCCACCGGCACCGTGCCGGGCGACCTGAGCAACTGGGACGCTGGTTTTCGCTTCGCGCTCGGCAACGAGCTGACGCGCGACCGGCCGTGGCGTGGCGAACTTCGCCTCGTCGCCCTCTACAGCCGCGCGCTCACACCGCAAGAGGTCGAAAGGAACTACCGCGCGGGGGCCACGGGCGGCCCCCCCCGCGACTGAGACCAGGAGCTGCCATGTCCGACCCCACCCGCCTCGTGCTGTGCGAATGCGCCTTCACCGACCTTGTGCCCGAGGCGACGAAGGCCGAGGTCGCCGAGCGCCTGCGCGCGGCCGGCGTGGCCTACGAGGCTGTGCCCGACCTGTGCGGGCTGGCAGCCCGCCGCGCCCCGCTGCTCAGGGCCATCGCCGAGGGCGGCGAGGCCGTGATCATCGCCTGTTACCCGCGAGCCGTCCGCTGGCTCTTCGCCTACGCCGGCAACCCGCTGCCCGGAGCGGCCGAGATTCTCAACCTGCGCACGCAGACCCCCGAAGCCGTCGTGGCCCACATCGCCCAGCACAAACCGCCGACGGCAGCCTCTCCCAATCCGCAATCCGCGATCCGCAACCCGCAATCGCACTGGGTCCCGTGGTTCCCCGTCATTGACCGCTCCCGCTGCACGGGCTGCCAACAGTGCCTCAATTTCTGCCTCTTCGGCGTCTACGCTCTCGATGCCGGTGGCAATGTGGAGGTGAGGAACCCGGAGAACTGCAAGACGAACTGCCCGGCCTGCGCGCGCATCTGCCCCCAGGTCGCCATCATTTTCCCCAAACACAAGACGAGTCCCATCAACGGCGACGAGGTGACCGCCGAGCACCTCGCCAGTGGCGCGGTGCGCGTGGACCCGAAGCGCCTGGGGCGGGGCGACGTCTACTCTGCTCTCCGCCGCCGCAGCGAGCGCGCCAGGGCCGCCGCCGAGCCCCCCGTCCCCGAGGGCGAGGCTGCGAAACTCTGCCCCTGCATGACCGAGCAGCTCGAGAAGGAACTGGGCATTCCGCCCGAGGTGATCAAGACCCTCTCGCTCAGCGACATCCAGGCCAGGCTGCGCGCCGCCAGAAAGGAGCAATAGGTGTCAGATCTACTTTATTCAGTTACTCGAATGATCGAATAAAGTAGGTCTGACACCGCGAGCGATGACAACCGATGGCAGGTCACTTCGCCCCGCCGTGGTGCTCGTGGCCGATCGCACGCTGAGCGCCGACTACAAGGTGCTCTTCGAGGGCGTGTTTGCCACGATGCAGACGACGAAGGTGCCCGAGCTGGCCATGCGCCTGCTCGTGTCGCCCCGCGCGGCCACCGATGCGCAGGGCCGCGCCCGCACGGCCCCCGTGGGCCTGCGCCGCGTGGAATCGGCCCTGCTCGTCCACACGCCGCTCACGCGCGGCGACGTGGTGGTCACCACTCCCGAAGCGCTTCCCCGCCTCCTGGGCCCGTGGGTCAAGGTCGTCGGCGTCAGCTCCAGCGACCCACTGGGGCGCGGGATGAGCAACACCACCACGTCGGCTTTCTGGAGCGGCGAGCTGTACACGCGGCGCTGGACGGCTCGCATGATGGCCCGGCTCCGCGAGGCCAAGGCGAAGCACGGCTTTCGCATCCTCGCGGGCGGGGCGGGCACCTGGCAATACGTGCAACACCCCGAGGAGGCCCAGGGCATTGACGCCCTGTTCGAGGGCTACTTTGAGAACGCCGGCCCCGGCCTCGTGATGGACCTGGTGAACGGCAAGGCGGCGCCCGCCCGCGTGGCCGAAACCGCCCCGTGCATCGAGCGCATCCGCCCCATCGCCGGTGCATCGCTGCTCGGCGTGGTCGAGCTCTCGCGCGGCTGCGGCAACGGGTGCAGCTTCTGCACGATGGCCTACCAGCGGATGGGCCACCTGCCGCCCGAGACCATCGTTGCAGACCTCGCCACAAATGTGGACAATGGGGTGCGCTCGGTCGTCAGCGGCAGCGAGGACTTCCTCCGCTACGGCGCGACGGGGCACAAGGTGGATTTCGAGAAGCTCCGCGGGCTCCTGGCCGAGATGCGCCGCGTGCGAGGCTTGCGCTTCATGCAGATTGACCACGCCAACGTCTCGTCGGTGCTCCAGCTCGACGACGCGCAGCTCCAGGAGATCCGCCGCCTCTTGACCTGGGAGGCCCACAGCGACTACCTGTGGCTCAACCTCGGCGTCGAGAGCGCCAACGGCCGCCTGGTGAAGGCCCACAGCCCCGGCAAGCTGGGGCATATCGCGCCCGACGACTGGGAGGATGCCGTGGCCGACGCCGGCGACCGCCTGGCCCGCAACGGCTTCTTCCCCGTGTTCAGCTTCGTGCTCGGCCTGCCCGGGGAATCGCCCGACGACGCGACGCGCACCCTGCGCCTCGTGCGGCGGCTGGCCACGAAGCGATGCGTCACCTTCCCCGTCTTCCACGAGCCCGTTCGCGCGGGCACCGGCGAGCCTTTCACACTCGCCGCCATGACGCCCGAGCAGCTCGACCTCTACACGGCGTGCTACGAGATCAACTTCCGGTCCGTGCCGCAGCTCTACGCCGACAACCAGCGGGCCGGCGGCGTGTCGTGGTTCAAGCGCGCGCTCATCCAGGTGCTCGGCCGCACCGAGACACGGGCCTGGCGGCGGAACTTCGTCCGCGTGCGCAAGCAGATTGCCGGAAGGGGATGATTGGATGGCTGGGTGGGTGGATGATTGCCTGACACACATCCATTCATCCACTCATCCATCCATCCTCTCCTGAGAGGCACAGGAACTCACGGATTGGCGAAGCCCGAGGCGATCACACACGATGCCCCTGCCGCCCCCTGGGCGCGGCCGACGCATGACAGCGTGCCGGCCACCAAGGCCGAGCGTGAGCGGCTGCTGGCCGCGGCGCGCCGCTACGTGGCCGATGAGCAGCTCGTGCCGCCCCTGCCCCTCGACGAGTTGAAGGGCCACGCCCTCCGCGTGATCGCGCGGGCCGCGAGCGAGCCGCGGTTCCGCGACTTCGTCACCGTGCTCGTCAGCAACGCCGCCTGGGGCGAGACCCTGGCTGGCATCCCCTTCGAGCGGCGCCTGTTGCTCCTGCCCCAGTGCCTGCGCGACAAAGAGCACTGCCAGGCCGAGGTGGACGAGTTCGGCCTCCTCTGCCGCCACTGTGGCCGCTGTGTGATCCACGACCTTCAGACCGAGGCCGAGCGCCTGGGCTACGTCGTGCTCGTCGCCGAGGGCACCACGGTGGTCATGTCGCTCATCCAGGAGGGCAAGATCGAGGCGGTCATCGGCGTGGGCTGCCTGGCCGGCCTCGAACGCATCTTCCCCTACACCGAGGCCGCGGCCGTGCCCGGCCTCGCCATCCCCCTGCTCAACGACGGCTGCGCCTACACCAGCGCCGACCTCGATTGGGTGTGGGACACCCTTCAGCTCACGCGCGCCGACCGCACGCGGCGGCTGGACCTCGATGCGCTGCGGGCCGAGGTGGAAGCCTGGTTCGAGCCCGAGGCGCTGGCGGCCGTGCTCGGCCCGGCCGGCACCGAAACAGAGCGCCTGGCCCGCGAGTGGCTGGGCCGCGCCGGCAAGCGCTGGCGCCCGTTCCTCGCCCTGTGCGCCTACCAGGCGCGCCGCGACGACCCCGAGGCCCCTACGCCCGCCGACTTCCGCAAGATCGCCGTCGCCGTCGAGTGCTTCCACAAGGCCTCACTCGTCCACGACGACATCGAGGACGACGACCCGCAGCGCTACGGCGCCGACACCCTGCACAAGGCCCACGGCATCCCTATCGCCCTCAACGTCGGCGACCTGCTGCTCGGCGAGGGCTACCGCCTGATCGCCGCCTGCGGGGCCGGCGACGCCCAGAAGGCGGCCATGCTCGCCGCCGCGGCGGGCGGCCACCGCAGCCTGTGCCTCGGCCAGGGCGACGAACTGGCCTGGGCGCGCGCCCCCAAGCCCCTCACCACCGAGCAGGTGCTCGCCATCTTCCGCCAGAAGACGGCGCCCGCCTTCGAGGTCGCCCTCCAGCTCGGCGCCCTCTACGCGGGCGCCAGCGACGGCGTGTGGCAGGTGCTCCACGAGTGCAGCGACGCCCTGGGCGTGGCCTATCAGGTGCGGGACGATATGGACGACTTCTTCGGCTCCGCGGCGCAGGCGCAGAACCCGGGGCCGTCCATCATCCTCGCCCTCGCCCACGAGCGCGCCACGGGACAGGCCAGGGACCTGCTGGATGCCCTGTGGCGCGTGCCGTCGCAGGTGAGCCGGCGGTTGCCCGAGCTGCGCTCGGTGCTCAAGGCCCTGGGGGTCGAGGAGGCGGCGCGACAGATGCTGGCGTCGTACAAGGACGAGGCGGTGCGCTCGCTGCGCCCCGTGGAGAACGCCAGCCTCAAGGGCCTGCTGCGCCGGGTGATCTGCAAGATCTTCAACGAGATCCAAACGTGACCCTACGCGAGGGCATGCTCGAGGCCGCTCGCCGTGCGCCCAGGCTGCTCGGCGACTCGTGCCTCGCCACTGCCGCGTTCCTCCGGGCGCAGCAGAACCCCGACGGCGGCTTCCGCGGCCGCGGCAGCGCCAGCGACCTCTACTACACCGCCTTCGCCGTCCAGGGCCTCGCGGCCCTGGGCGAACCGCCCGAGCCCGGCCCGCTCCGCCGCTACCTGGCTTCGTTTGGTGGCGGGGAGGACCTCGATCTCGTGCACCTGGCCTGCCTCGCCCGCTGCTGGGCCGCCCTGCCGGGCGAGGACCTTCCTTGGGTTGGGAACCTGCGGGAGGCTTGCCGCCAGCGTATCGAGGCTCATCGTTCAACCGACGGCGGCTATGGCCCCGCCCCCGGCGCCGAGCACGGCACGGCCTATGGCTGCTTCTTCGCTCTCGGCGCGCTGGAGGACATGAACCTCCCGCAGGTTTCAAACCTGCGGGAGGTTGCGGACTGCCTCGCCGCCCTGCGGCGCGACGACGGCAGCTACGCCAACGAACGCCCCCTCCGCTCGGGCACCACGCCCGCCACGGCGGCTGCTGTAAGCGTCCTGAAGCAACTGGGGAGGAATGTGGAGCCGGCGACCGTGGGCTGGCTGCTCGCCCGTGCCGCGCCCGAGGGCGGGTTCTTCGCGACCGCGGCTGCCCCCCTGCCCGATCTGCTCTCGACTGCCACCGCCCTCCACGCCCTGGATGGCCTGGGGGAGTTGCCGGCCGGCCTACGGCAGGCGTGCGTCGCCTTTGTCGAGAGTCTTCGCACCGAGGAGGGTGGCTATCTCGGTCTGGCCCTCGACGAGGAGCCGGACGCCGAGTACACCTTCTACGCCCTCCTCGCCCTCGGCCACCTGGGGGGCTCAGCCGCCTGACGGCCTCGGCGGCGGGCCGTCGAGTTTCCAACGCTCGCGCTCGATGAGCGGGGCCTTGAAAGCGGCCTCGATGCGGCCTGTCTTCTCGAGGTGGTCGAGGCAGGCGCGCAGGCAGCCGCGGCCCACACAAATCGAGAGGTGGCGGAAGCGGTCGGTGAGGAAGCGGCTGTAGCTGGGCCGCTCGCCTTCCTTCTCCGTGCCGGTCCAGAAGGGCGAGAAGCGCGGGTCGTCGCCGCAGTGCACGCGGGCGCAGGCCCTGGGGTCGAAGGGGGCATGGGCGAACTCGCGGCCCTCGATGGTGAACTTCACCTCGCGCTGCGGCCCGATGGCGCACGCCTCGCACGCCCGGACGCAGCTCTGGCAGCCGTCGCAGATTCTGCCCTGGAACAGCGGCGTGGGCTCCAGCTCGGCGTCGGTGAAGACGGCGAACACGCGCTGCCGCGGGCCGAACTGCGGGGTGAGGAGCAGCTTGGAGTGGCCCAGCTCCCCGAGCCCCGCCGCCACGCCGACGACGCGCAGCGACACCATGCCGTCGGGCCCGGCGGGCTGGTCCGCGCGAATCCGCCGCCCCGTGTGGGGGTGGAAAGGGTTGTGGACGGGCATGCTGGTGAAGCCGCGGTCCTCGAGGAAGAGCACGACGGCGCGGAGGATCTTCGGGCCGACGATCTCGTTGAGGTACCAGTAGGAGTCGCAGTTGTAGGCCTGCCAGTAGGTGCCCTCTTCGGCCCCCTTGAGTGCGCCGCGCAACTGGCGGACCGCGACGGCGACGACCGTGCGCGTCTGCGGGAAGATCGTGCGTGGGTGCAGTTCGGGCGGCGCGCCCTCGAACCGCGAAATGGGCGCGAAGCCCACCAGGTCGGCTCCCGCCTCCATCGCCACGCGGCGAACGTGCTCGGAAAGGTCAACCACGGCTTCACCTCTCGGCAAGGCCCCCCCTCCAAAGGCCTCGATGCCTTCGGGGCGGAATCAGATCAAATCTGCGAGTAGGCGGTCGGCTTGAGGAGGAGGTTGGTGATGTTCGACACCGTGTCCTTGTACTGCGGGTCGTTCTTCATCTTGTCCCAGTCGGGGTGGGCGAGGAACCTGGCCCAGGCGGCCTTCTGCGCGGCCTCGTCGTCGAAGCCGAGCATGTAGGTGAGGTTGGGCATCTTGCCGCCGGCGAGGGTCTGGCCGAAGAAGACGGGCGGCATGCCCACCTTGCGGAAGAGGGCCACCTCGCCGTCGTTGAACATGGCGATCTTGCGGCGGGCGCGCTCGTCGCAGTGGCTCTCGTAGATGCGGAGCTGGAAGACCCGCGTGTCCTTCTTGGTGGGCGTCTCGACCGTGGGCACGCTGTCGAAGGCCAGCATCAGGGTGGTCTCAATGCGCGAGTAGATCGGCTCGTTCTTGGGGGGGTCGAGGGCGGCGGCGCCGGCTTTCTGGTAGACGGCGTCGGCCGCCAGCCTGGCGGGCGCCGTGGCGAACGACTCGAGGGTCTTGTGGGGCAGCAGGACGTAGAGGTCGGCCTCTTTTCCATCGGCCCAGGCGAAGACGCCGACCGGCCCGATGCCGAGGCGGCCCCAGGCGGGGAGGGCGGCCTCGGCCAGGAACTTGTCGAGCCGTTCGCGCATCGCTCCGGCCGTGGCCTTGTAGAGGCGCAGCTCGAGGAACTCCTTGGCGCCTGCCGGAGGCGCCTCCGCGCCCGCTGCCACTGTGTTGCCCATCGCCGCTGCTCCTGCCATGCACGAAGCCCCGAGGAACTGGCGCCGCTTCATTTCTTGCGCTCCTTGCCCAGGCGACCGAGAGAAGCCGGATCCGAACCGAGGTGCAGTATAACGCGCCCCCCGCGGATTGCAAGTGGGGCGCGCCCTGAGCGGCGAGGGGCAGGCCGGGCGGCCTGCCCCTCGGGGTTGCGGGTGCGAAACGGGACGCGGCCGGTCACCTGGCGTCGGCCGAGGCGAGTTTCTTGCCGTCGGCCTCGCACAGGACGCGGAAGCCGACGTTGTGGACGCACTGCCAGGCGGCATAGTCGAAGCGGACGGCGCTGCGGGCGCGGAAGGGGCGGTCGTAGTAGGAGCCGCCGCGGGCTACCTTGCGGCCGCTGTCGCTGGGGGCATTGCGCCCGTCGCCGTCCACGTAGGGGTATGGCTTGTAGGTGCTGAGCGTCCACTCGGCCACGTTGCCGGCCATGTCGAGGAGGCCGAAGGCGTTGGCCGAGGCGGGGCCGTACTTGCCCACGCTGTCAGGCACGCAGGAGCCGTCGTTGACGGTCATGATGGCCGGGATCCACTTCGGCGAGTCGCGGATGCACAGGTCGTTCACGCGGGCGTCGGCCAGGTTGGCGAACTTGCCGAAGTCGGCCTGGCAGTCGCCCCAGTAGAGGGGCGTGTCGGTGCCGGCCCGGGCGGCCCACTCCCATTGGGCCTCGGTGGGGAGGGTGAACTTGCGGCCCGTCTTCTGGCTCAGCCAGTAGCAGAAGTCCATCGCCTGCTTCCAGGAGATGCGGAGGACGGGCTGCTTGGGGCCGTTGACGGCGCGGCCGCGGTCCGAGTGGTCTTTGTTGAAGACGCTGATGTAGCCGCTGTCGTGCTGGGGGTCGAAGGCGGCGTACTGTTCGTTGGTGATCTCGACCTTGCCCAGGTAGAAGGGCCTGTCAATCTTCACGCGGGTCTGGGGGTGCTCGTCGGGGTAGCCGTCGTGCGAGCCCATGACGAACTCGCCGGCGGGGATGAGCACGAGGTCGAGCGCCAGGTTGTCGGCGAGGGGGACCTTCGCCTCGACGGGCAGGCCGAGGGCCTCCTGGCGTTTCCTGGCCTCGGCGGGGTCGAAGGGCCAGCCGGGCACCTTGCCGGCGAAGGGCTTGCGCTCGGGCACGGGCTCGGGCTTCACGAAGGCCGGGCGCTCGGGCGCGGGCGTGGGATACACTTCGTAGTTTTCAGGCCGGTTGGCGTACTTGGTGCGCATCTCGAGCCGCCGCTGGGCAATCTTCTCGATGTTGCCGCGGTGCTCGGTCCACGTGCCGTGGCAGGGCACGTTGAGGTCAATCCAGGTGTAGAGGCGGTCCCAGGCCTCGGCGTCGAGCTTCACGCCGTGGTGGCCTTTCTGGAGCATCTGCACGAGCTCGCTGGTCGAAACGTCCCACTCCATGGGCACCTGGAGGTGGTAGTCGCTCTCGGGGCCGGGGCGGCGGACGTAGGGGTGGAGGGCGAGGTACGACTTGGCGAAGCCGCCGGCGCCCTTCGCGGTGTCGGCGAAGCAGGGCAGGGTCTTGCCGTCGGGGCGCGGCTTGCCGTCGTGGCAGCCGACGCAGTGCTTGTCGAGCACGGGCTGGACCTCGCGCAGGAAGCTGAAGGGGCGCGAGGGGCCGCGCCAGGGCTCGATGTCGGCCGGCTTCTGCGTGGCGGCGAGGGTGCGGCGGAGCGTGGGCGTGGTGTTCTGGCGCTCGTGGCAGCCGACGCAGTTGGCGAACTCGCCGGGCATGGCGGTGTACCAGCTACGCATGACCTGGACGGCCCTGCCCTCGGCGTCGAGGGGCTGGACGACGATGGGGGCGTTGGCCGGCACCTTGAAGATGGCCGAGCCGTCCTCGTTCACGGGCACGGTGCCGTGGATGCGGCGGGCGTCCCACGGGCCGTCAATGCCGATGTTGATGTGGCCGCCCATGCCGTTGTAGCCGAAGTGGGGCTCGAAGACGCGCAGCCTCTTCACCGTGCCGCGCGGCACGCCCTTGAGGCCGTCGCCGAAGTAGACGTCGTTGAGGTACACGGTGGCGTAGTCTTTCGAGAGGTCCACCTTGTCGGGCACGACGGGGGGCTTGGGCGTCTTGCGGAAGGGCACCGGCTCCAGGATCGCGTAGCCGGGCACTTCGAGGATGGGCAGGATGTTGTCGAACACGTCCACCAGGTACAGGCCCCACTCGGCCTGGGGCGTGGGCTTGCAGGAGACGAGGATGTACTTGTCGCTGAGGGGGTAGGGGTGGAGGAACTTGGGCCAGGCGGGATCGGCGAGGCCGTCGGCGATGTGGGCGAGGCCGGGCTTGGCGTCGCTGGGGATGAGCTGCACGGCGCCCTGGTCCTCGTGGCGCCCCTTGGCGGGGTCGTAGATGAGGAGCTGGCCCATGCGCGGCACGCCGTGGTGGCCGGAGATGATGGCGACGACCTTGGTGGGGTGGTTGGGGACGGGCCGGGCGTAGAAGGTGCTGTTGGGCCAGTAGCTGTTCGAGAAGGCGTACTCCATCTGCTCGGTGCCGTCGGGGTTCATGTGGAAGAGCAGACGGGTGAAGTAGTGCGGGGTGTCGCTGTACTCCCAGCGGGTGTAGAGCACGCGCCCGTTGTTGAGCACGGCGGGGTACCAGTTCTGGTCCTGGTCGAAGCAGAGCTGGCGCTCCTTGCCGGTCTTGGGGTCGAGGAGGACGAGGTTGGCGACGGGCGAGCCGCCGCCCACGCAGGGCACGCCGTGGAACGAGCGGGTGGAGGCGAAGATCACGCGCCCGTCGGGCAGGTAGCAGGAGTCGAAGTTATCCACGTCGGGTTCGAGGCCGGGGTTGACCTGGCGGAGGCCCGAGCCGTCGGCGTTCATCTCGAAGACCTGCCACCGGCCGTGGGTGCCGACGGACGAGAACATCAGGCGATCGGCGTCCCAGTGGAGGTCCACGTCGCCCACGTACTCGCCCTTGGGGGGGCGGTAGAGGGTGGTGGGCTGGGCGCCGGGGCGGACGGGCGAGACGACGGCGATTTCGTTGTCGTAGCCGGTGCGCGGCACGTCGGCGTTGGTGACCCAGTTCTGGGGCAGGCCGAGGTTGCGGTTGCTGCGCTTGACGACGAGCAGCTTGTCGAAGTCCAGGAGCGGGTTGCAGGTGAGGAGGGCTTCGGTGCGGAGCTTGCTGATCTCGTCGCCCACTTCGGCCAGCTTCTTCACGGCGGCGGGGTCGCCCTTGGCCTCGGCGATGCCGACCACGGCCTTCTCGAGCGCGTCGAGGCGGCCGAGGAACTCCTTGCCCCGCGTGTACTTTTCGGGGTAGGTTTCGCCGAGGTCCTCGATGGCGAGTCGCAGCGCCTTGAAGTTGAAGTTCTTGACCAGAGCGGAGGCTTCCTCGACGCGGAGCGAGCGGTAGTAGGGCTCGCGCACCTTGGCGAGGTCGGCGGGGGCCTTCACGCCGGCCGCCGCGCCCTCGGCTTCCTTGGCCATCGAGGGCATGCGGGTGGCGGCCACGTAGCGGCGGGCCAGCGCGGCGAGGTCGCCAGGCGTCCAGTCGGCGTTCCAGATGTTGTCCTGCCGCTCCCAGGCCATCTCGCGCGCGGCGGACGGCTCGCCGAAGTCGCGGCTCACGAGGTTCCAGAGTTCGTCGCGGGCGATCTGCTTGGGGTCGCGCCGGGTGGCCACACCGCCCGCGGGGTTGGGCTGGGTGTGGAAGTAGAAGCCGTGGCCGCCGCTGTTGTTGTGGATTTTGAGGAGCAGATGGTTGTCGCCCTTCTTCAGCTCGAGCTTCGCCGTGTCCTGGTTGGGCGCGGCGACGCGGGGCACGTCGTTGGAGATGAGGAGCTTGCCGTTGAGCCAGGCGCGCAGGCCGTCGTCGCTGCCGAAGTAGGCGGTGAGCGTCATGTCGCGGGGTGCTTTGATCGTGCGGTAGAGATAGGTGGAGCCGTAGGCCCCGGCCGACAGGTCGTGAGGCACGCCGTCGTCGAACTGGGGGCAGGCCTTCCAGCGGAGGTTGCCGTAGGACTTCGCGAGGGCGTCCTGCCAGGCGGGCCTTCCGCCCTCTCCGCCTTCGAGGGCGGCGGAGAGGTCATCGTACTTGTTGAGGGCGGCCTCCTTCTCGGGCGGGAAGGCGAGCGTGAAGTCCTTCTGTTTGTTGGGCGGGTAGAAAGGCCCGATCATGTACCACGTGCCGAGTTCGAGGTCGGAGCGCTTGGGGGCGGCCTTGGCGGCCGGTTCGGTGGAGGGCTTGGCCGCCGCATCGGCCTCGTGCTTCGCCAGGGCCTCGCGCGAGGCGAGCAGCGTCTCCTGCCATGTCGCCTTCTTGACGTAATAGGGCGGCGGGGCGGCGGCGAGCAGGGGGCTGGAGAGGGCCAGGAGGCCGGCGGGGATCAACTGCCACACTCTCATCATCGCGCTCCTCTGGGTGGCGGTGGGCGCACCGGACCGGGGCTATCTTCTGCATTGTACATGCAGGCCAGCGGCCAGTCAAAAGGGAATGAAAGGAAGGGTGTGGGCCGGAATTGTAGGCAGGGTGATTGTCTCTGGAGCCTGAAGGGCTCGCATGGGATAGCCCAGGGCAACGCCCTGGGGTCAGCGGGATCCACGGGTCCAGCCCTGAAGGGGCGAGATAGAAGCTCTCGATTCCGCCCTGTCAGGGCTGCCGCGGGGCGGTCTTGTTCCCAGGGCGTTGCCCTGGGCTATCCTATTTCGCTCCTTCGGAGCTCCCGCCGCCGCCCACAATTCCGGCCCACACCCCATCGGGCATTGTCATCGCGGCATCGCGGTGCCTGTCACACCATCGCGGTGCCTGTCACACCGCTGACATGCAAGTCACTGCCTTGCAATAGGTTATGGCTCGCCATGTCATCGCCTCCGTCGCGGGTCGCCCAGACGGGGGCCCGAGGCGAAGACCCCAAGGCCCAGTGGACGACGCACGATGCTCACTCCCGGCCGGTCCAGGCCGAACCGATGTTCCATTCGGCGCACGAAGCGCGGCGTGCCCACGAAATGGGTGGTCGCCAAGCTGGCTGCGGGCCGCGCCGCCTCGGCAGCAAGCAGCTCGCCATAGGCTCGGAAGCGCGCGGCAGCGTCCGCTCCCAAGGCAGTGTAGAGGGGGTGGAACGCCAGGCTCTCACCGTCCTGGTCGCGCAGGGCGCGGTGTCCGCTCCAGGGGTAATCGGCCGGGGCGCGCGCCATTCCCGCACGCACGGGGTTGAGGTCCACATAGGCCATCGCGCGGAGGAAGTAGGCGGTGTCCTCGATGATCGTGCTGCGGTAGCGTCCCTCCCACAGGTGGCCGTGTCGGCCTTCGGCCCTGTTGAACTCGCGCGCGAACGTAGTGCCCAGCCAGTGCATGGCCTTGGGCAGCGTATCGTCGCGGCCGACCTCGAAGAGGAGGTGCACGTGGTTGGTCATCAGGCAGTAGTGGTAGAGGGCGAGGGCGAACTTGCCGCGGGCGCGCTGGAGCACGTCGAGGAAGCGCCCAAACGAGGCGTCGGAGAAGAGGAACTCGCGGTTGTTGCACCGCAGCGTGACGTGATGAAGAGCGCCGGCATACGTGAACCTGGGCGCGCGCGACATCTGGCATCTCCCTGTGACCAGGGCAGTATAGCACAAAGGCCAGACCACACAAGGCCTCACGCTCGATGGAGCCCGGCATGGAGTGCTCACTGCGGCCATGCGTTGACATGAACTCGCATAAGTCGCTTGCTGTATGGTAGTTGCATGTCAGCGGTGTGACAGGCACAATGTCCGGCACAATGTCCGTGATGTCCTACAATGTCCTAATGTCCGTGGTTTCCTAAGTTGCAGGTTGAGACCTGACCCCAGAGGGCTCGGAAGTGGTCGAGTCTGGGGAGTCTGAGCGACTCTGGGCTGAAAGGCTGAGAACAGGCGATCGGCGAGTCGCGGGGCCGGGGAGTCTGGGTTTCTCCCAGCGGGAAGGTCGAGGATGGGCAAACGGGTGCTTTGGAAGCGGAGAACCCCGTGCAAGTCTGATCCGGACGGCCGAGAATGGCCAAACGGCGCATCCGGGGGCTCATCTCGCCTGGATGTCGTAGGCGTGGAGGGCGTCGCTGTGGCGGAGGTAGAGGCGGCCGCCGCTGACGACGGGGTGCGCCCAGAAGGGGCCAGGGCCGCCCTTGGGCAACTGGAAGTCGCTGACGACCCGCCGCTCGGTCGGCGAGGGCTTGATGAGCATCACGCGGCCGCGCTCGTCCATCGCATAAATCATTCCGTCGGCGTAGGTTACGGAACCGCTGACGCCGGTGGGCTCGGAGTGGGTGAGCTTGCCGGTCGTCCACTCCAGGCAGTCCCAGCGCGGCTTGTAGTTGCCGTGGCAGAAGCCGTAGAGGTATCCGTCGAGCAGGATGACGCCGCCGTGGTGGCTGTCGAGCTTGTCGGTGCTCCAGGCGAGCTCGATGGAGCATTTCGTGCCCTGGACGTTGAGCTTGAGGAGGCGGCTGCCGCGGGCGTGGGCGGTGGCGAAGTAGAGGTGGCCGTCGTGGAAGAGGGGGGTGAAGATGCTCTCGTCGTAGGGGGTCTCGTGCGCCATCTTCCAGAGGAGTTCGCCCGTGTGGGCGTTGACGCCGACGATGGCCTTGGCCATGAGGGCGACGATCTGGCGAAGGCCCTGGTGCTGGATGAGGATGGGCGAGGAGTAGCCGGGCAACTCGCCGATGCCCTGGCAGGTCCAGACGGTTTCGCCCGTGAGCTTGTCGAGGGCGACGATGCTGATCTCTTCGCCGCCGGGGACGGCGATCACGCGATCGCCATCCACGAGAGGCGACTCGGCGAGGCCCCAGCGGATGTTGCGTCCGTTGAACTTCTTGAGGATGTTGATGGCCCAGAGGGGCTTGCCCGAGCCGGCGTCGAGGCAGGCGAGGTCGCCGTCGGCGTTCAGGTGGTAGAGACGGCCGGCGTCCACGGTAGGGGTCGAGCGGGTGCCGGGGTGCTCGCGCTGGTAGGCGGGGCCGTTCTTCGCGGTCCAGGCCACGGTGCCGTCGAGGCGGAGGGCGGTGAGGAGGGTGTCGCCGCCGACGTTGCCTGTGGCGTAGATGAGGCCGTGGGCAACGGCGACGGCGGCGAAGCCGTGGCCGAGGCCCCTGGCGGTCCAGAGCCGTTTGGGGCCGCCGTCGGGCCATTCCTTCAGGAGGCCGGTCTCGGCCGACTTGTTGTCGCGGTTAAGGCCGTTGAACTGGGGCCAGTCGGCGGCGGGGCCGAGGCGCGTCGCGAGGGCGAGGGCGAGAGCGGCGACGGGGCTGGTTCGGGCGCACAGCATGCGCTGCCTCCTGGGGGGCCAGGAGGCAGTGTAGCGGAGAGCGGGGCGAAAGGCAAGGCCGCCGGGGGCGCTACGGCACGAGCTGCTCGAGGCTGAAGCGGGCGATCTGCGGGGCCGGGGCGGGCGCGGCAGGCGGCTTCAGTTGGGCCTTGACGGCCGCCACGTCGCGCGCCACAGCGAGGGCGATGTCGTTGGGCAGCGGCCCGGCGGCATCGGCCAGGGCCGCGACAGGCGGGCTGGCGGGAGCGGCGGCTGCGGCCTTCTCGGGCGCCGCGGGTGGGGCCGGCTCGGCGGCAGTGGCGGCCACGGGGGGCTTGGCGGCGGGCGCCGCCACCGGCGCGGGCGGCTCCACGGGCGCGGGAGCCAGGTTGCCGGCCTCCGCCACGCGGTCGTCGTGCTTGACCTCGTTGCGGTCGCCGAAGGCGCGATAGCCGAACCAGCCGGTGAAGAAGTCGGCCATCTTGTAGTAGTTCAGGTTCCACATGATGCCGACGAACCCGAGATGAAGGTAGTGCACGCAGGCGGGGCGGTACTTGGCGTTGCCTTCTTTGACGTTCTGCGCGAGGCCGACGACGCCGGCCCTGTGGCTCTCGGTGACGGCTTCGTCGCCCTTGTCGAAGCCCTTCCAGCTATTCTCCTCGCGGCCCCAGAAGAGGAGGCCGGCGTTGTTCTGGCGGTGCTCGCCGGCGCCCAACTTGCCGCCGCCCATGCCCACGAAATAGCCGTCCACCTTGCTGTAGCCGAGGGGGGTCACCATCGGGCAGTTGGCGTAGAGGCCGAACTGCGGCTTCTTCGAGAAGGTGAAACCGAGGTCCATCATCTGCTTCGCGTCGCTCCATTGCCGCGACAGGTAGGTGCATCCTGTGGAACCGGCGGCGACACACGCGAGCAGGGCCACGGCCAACCAGCGCACACGGGCGTCCGTCATCGAGATTTCTCCGTAATGCCCCTCACTGTGGGACGAGGCACAAGGCGCAGCGCAGACGGGGATCATCGGGGAGATTACGGGCATTATACCATTCCCGCTGCAAATGCAAAGGAAAAATGTGCAGGTTTTCCGCGGGGCGACGCGCGGGGAAGCGTCCTCGTGGTCCCCCTCCCCCAAGGGCCTGTGGCCTTGGGCTAGAGGGCCCCATAGATATAGGTGAGGCAGAAATATCCGCCGACCAGCAGGAAGACGGCGCCGGTGGCCCTGCGCGCCCACCATTCGAACTGCGAGAGGCGGTTGAACACCTTGCCGAGCGATTGCGCGCTCAGCGCGATCACGAAGGCGAACACCACCACCGGCAGCGCCGTGCCGAGGCCGTAGGCCGAAGGCAGGAGCGCCCGCGACTGGTGCGCGAGCGCCAGCCCCACGAGGCTCACGAAGAACAGCCCGGCCGAGATGGGGCAGAAGGCCAGGGCGAAGAGAATGCCCAGCACGCCGGCGCCCCACACGCCCATGCGCTCGACGCGCTGCTGGGTCTTCTCGCCGGGCGCGAAGCCGCGGAGCGTGACGGTCACCAGCCCCAGCAGCACTACGCCCACGACGATGAGGATGGGGCCGAGGACGCGGTTGAGGTACTTCGACAGCACGTCCGACACCTCGGCCTTGTAGAGGAGGCCGCCCACGATGAGCGCGGCGAGCACCACGTAGGCCAGCATGCGCCCGAGCGTGTAGAGGAGGCCCGAGAACAGCACCTGCCGCGGGCTGCCCACGCGGCGGCCGATGAACGAGATGGCCGCAATGTTCGCCGCCATCGGGCAGGGGCTGATCGAGGTGAGCACACCCAGCCAGAGCGCCGTGGCCAGGGCCAGGAGGAAGCCCGTCGAGCCCGCGGCCTCTGCGGCGGTCCCGGCGCCCTCGCCCAGCAGCTCGCCCACGCCCTTCTGCACGTAGGCGACCAGGCCCGCGTCGTCATCGAGGTGGTCCCACGTCTCGTCGAGGCTCTTCGCCCGCACCTCCTGGCCATCGCGGAACTCGATGGCGACGAGCGTGCTGGTGAAGAGGCCGTACTTCTTGCCGATGGGTTCGTACTCGGGGGTCTCGTAGTTGGCCACGTGCCATTCGAGGCGGCCCTCGCGGAGGGCCTGGGGGAAGCCCCGCTCGATGGCCTGCTTCGACACGGCCTCGATCTTGCGGCACGACGCGCAGCGCGTCATCCTGTGGAAGTAGTACACGCTCACGCCGTTGGCCGGCCCGTGCACCTTGCCGGTCTCGGCCGCCCGCGGCGGGCGCACCTCGAGGTACACCAGCGCCGCCACGCTCACAGCGGCGAAGGCCAGGAGTAGACCAGCGATGAGGCGTCGTGCGATCATGCGGCTCACGCGCCCGCCCTCTGTTATCGTGCCACAACGCCTGCTCTCACGCAAGCAGCTTCTGGACGTCTTCGACCGAGGGCACCTTGCCGGCGACCTTGATCTTGCCGTCCACCACGAGCGCGGGGGTGATCATCACGCCGAACTCGAGGATCTTCATGATGTCGGTGACCTTCTCGAGCTGGTAGTCGAGGCCGAGGGCCTTGGCGGCGGCCTCGGCGTTCTGGGCCAGCTTGGCGCAACTGGGGCAGCCGGGGCCGAGCACTTGAATCCTGGTCATCGCGTCACTCCTTCGTTGCCAGGCTCTCGGGCAGGGATTCCACGAAGGCGCGGATCTCGTCGCGCACGCGGCGGTAGTGGCCGAGGGCCTCTTCCTCGGACTTCGCGTTCCTGGCCAGGCGGGGCGGGTCGTCGAAGCCCACGTGCACCACGCGGGCCTTGCCGGGGAACAGGGGGCAGTGCTCGTGCGCGTGGCCGCACACGGTCACCACGTAGTCGAAGGCCACGCCCTTCAGCTCGTCCACGTGCTTCGAGCGCTGGCGCGAGATGTCCACGCCCGCCTCGGCCATGACGCGCACGGCGTGGGGGTTGAGGCCGTGGGTCTCGATGCCGGCCGAGTAGGCCTCGAGCACGGCGCCCTTGAGGTGGCGCGCCCAGCCCTCGGCCATCTGGCTGCGGCACGAGTTGCCCGTGCACAGGAACAGCACCTTGAGCTTCTGCATGATTCGCTCCGTCGGTCAGGGGCACTGGACGAGTCCCGCCGCCCACAGGCACTCGCCGCAGCGGGGAAAGTCGTCGCCGAAACAGTCCTCTTCGTTGTCGCTCCGCAGGTCGCAGCCGCCGCACTCGATGCAGGGCGCGAAGGCGAACTCGCGCACGCGGGCGCGGAAGGCGCGGTACTCGGCGCCGCCCCAGAGCTCCCGCAGCCTGGCGTCGTTCACATTGCCGAGGGCGTAGCGGCGGAGGCGCTTGGCCTTGTCGCGGAAGTAGTAGGTGTGCGAATGGAGCAGCGGCAGGCAGGGGCTCACGGCGCCGTCCCAGCGGATCGCCAGCCGCCCCTCGGCCACGAAGCGGCAGCGCGGGCCGGCCCCCGAGACGTCGGCCCCGTTGATCCACAGCCGCGCGCCGGCGCCTCGCAGCCGCTCGGCCACGGCGCTCGCCGCCGACCGCGCGTCCAGCAGCGGCAGCTCGACCACGGGATCCCACGGCGTGGCGAGGTGGCGCCGCGCGGGCGTGGCCCATTGCTCGTAGAGCACCTCGGCGGCCAGCTCGGGCGTGTGGGGCACGAGGTTCGTGACGACGACGCCGGTGAAGCCCAGGTGGGGCGCCAGGCGCACCAGGGCCGGCAGCTCGGCGATGTTGCGCTTCGTCGCGACGAACTCGACGACGACCTCGGGCCGCTCGGCTCTGCGCGCGAGGCGCAGGCGGTGGAACTCCCGCAGGCGCTCGGCCACCTCGGGGAACGTGCCGGCGTGCAGGTTCTGGCTCGCGTCGCCGCTGACGCCGTCGAGCGAGACGATCAGCTTGTCGAGCCGCAACTCCAAGAGCTGCTGCATTCGCTCGGGCGTGAGGAGCAGGCCGTTGGAGACGGCCTCGACCTGAAGTCGCGCGCCTTTGGCCAGGGCCAGGAACTCGGCGAAGAGCGGATGCGCCATCGGCTCGCCGTAGCCGCCGAAGCTCAGCGTCGCCCGCGCGGGGAGCTCCGCGCACTGCTCGACCACGCGGCGGAAGGTCGCGAGCGCCATCTCGCCGCCCGGCTCCTCGAAGGCGCGGCGCAGGCACATCGGGCAGTCGAGGTTGCAGGCCGTCGTGAGCTCGACGTAGGCCTTGCGCGGCTCGGCATCGCGTTCCGTCACGGCCTCCCGACGCACGGGAGGAAGCATTTCGATCAGCATGTTGCGCCCTCAGCGCCGCCCGCCGGCAGCCCCGTCATGCCGAGCCGCTCGAGGAACCAGTCCGTAACCCGACGCACCACCGACTGAGGCGGAAGTCGGCCATTGAAGCCTCCCGCGGGTTGCGAACCCGCGGGAGGTCAGGGACAGGGGCTGAAGCCGGCACTCCGCCCCTCCCCGCCATCGGAGGCGTGCGCCGGAGGCCCCCCTTCATTCGGCTGGGCGGTTGCCATTCCTCCAACGCCATTGTGTAGCATGGTCCCGGAATCGCCGACGCTTGTCAAGCAGAAGAACGACGCGGCCCCTCGGTTCGGGGCCTCGGCCTCCCCCCGCGCCGTGGGATCGGCGCAAGGCTTCCGCCACCAGGCTGGCGGGTCGCGGACGCCGCGCGAGGGCCTGCTCACCCCTTCACGGCGCCGAACGTGAGCCCCCGCACGATGTACCGCTGCGCCAGCAACGCCAGAATCACCGGAGGGGTGATGGCGATCAGCGACCGCACGGCCACGAACCAGAACTGCACGCCCCGCGTGTCGCCGGCCCCGGCAATGTGGACGGGGATGACCTTGGCGTGGAGCGAGCCGATCATCAGCCCCGCGAGGAACTCGTTCCAGGTGAAGGCGATGACGATGAGGACCGCCGCCGCCAGGCTCGGCGCGGCCAGCGGCAGGCAGATGCGCAGGAAGATCGTGCCGTGGCCCGCGCCGTCCACCATCGCCGCCTCCTCCAGTTCCACCGGCAGGTCGAGGAACGCCTGGCGCAGGATGACCACGGCGAGGGGCAGGTTGAACGTCACGTTGAGCAGCACCAGCCCCGTCCGCGTGTCGAGCAGCCCGAGCCAGTGGATGAGGAGGAACAGCGGCGCCGCCGTCGCCACGGGCGGCAGCACGCGCTGCGAGAGGAACCACAGCGTGAGGTCCTCGTTCGACGGCCATCGGAACCGGAACCGCGCGACCGCGTAGGCGGCCGGCGCACCGACCAGGACGACGATGGCCGCCGTGGACACCGCGATGATCAGGCTGTTGGCCAGCGCCCGCTGCATCTCGCCCGTCGCCAGCTCCGCCCGCCAGTTGTCGAGCGTCGGCTGGTACTGCACGAACGGCACGCCCAGCCCCGTGACCGTGAACGTCTGGCTCTGCTGCCGGAGGCTCAGGCTGATCGCCCAGTAGAAGGGCAGGAACACGGCGCCCGCCACCGCAAAGGCGAGCGCGGCGAGGAAGGCTCTCGAGAAGTGCCGCGAGCCACGGCGCGTCATTGGTACACCTGCCTCATCCGCCTGAAGAGCACGAGGATCATCCCGGTGACCAGGAGGAGCATGACGACCGAGACGCACGAGGCGTAGCCGAAGTTGAGGTTGCGCAGGCCCACGAAGTAGGCGTACAGGCTGAGCACCTGGGTGGAGGTGCCCGGCCCGCCGCCCGTGAGGGTGTAGGGGATGTCGAGCACCTTGAACGCCTCGGTGAGGCGCAGGAGCAGCACGAGGGTGACCGTGGGCATGAGGATCGGCAGCGTGATGCGGCGGAAGAGCGCCCAGCCGCTCCTCGTCTCGAGCCGCGCCGCCTCGTAGTAGTCCTCGGGAATCCCCTGGAGCGCCGCCAGGAAGATGAGGAAGCAGAACGGCGTCCACTGCCAGATGTCCACCAGCAGCACCGAGGCGAGCGCCCAGCGGGGGTTCGAGAGCCAGGGGATCCTCGTGCCCAGCAGACCGTTGGCCAGGCCCCCCTCCTCGTAGAAGATCGTGCGGAAGAGGAAACCGACGGCGATGGGCGTGGCGAAGAGCGGCGCGGTCAGGAGCGTCCGCAGCACGCCGCGCCCCGGCAGGGGGCGGTGGAACAGCAGGGCGAGCGCCATGCCCAGGACGAGCTGGGCCGTGACCCCGCAGGCCACGAAGACCAGCGTGACGCCGAGCGACTCCCAGGCCCGTCGGTCGTGGAGGAACGCGGCGTAGTTGGCGAGGCCGACGAACTGCTCGGGCTCGCCCACCTTGGCGCTGTAGAACGACAGCCGCACGCTGTAGAGGAGCGGGAACAGGGTGAAGCAGAGCACCCACGCGACGGCGGGGAGAATGAAGAGGAGCTGGATGTGCCGTTGGCGACGCACGGGGATGTCCAAGGAGGAGCAAGGGATAGGCGGATGGATAGATGGATGGAAGAGCGGATGGCCGTGGCTCTGTGGCAACCATCCACTCATCCACTCATCCATTCATCCAACCATCCACCTACTTCCTGTAGCCAATTGCTCTCTGGTACTGCTTGAGCTGCGCCGCGCGGCCGCGGCGCTCGGTGATCTTGGCCCACTCGGCCGCCGTGCGGTCGAGGGCCTCCTGGGGCTTGAGCGTGCCGACCATCGTGGCCGAGAGGTTCTGGTCGAGCGCCCGCCAGTACTCCTCGGCCCCGTTGATCCGCAGGTAGGGCATCATCGTCTTCGCGAAGAAGTTGGCGTGGTAGGCGTCGAGGTAGAACTTCAGGTCGCTCTCGTTCCAGCCCGCGTCGAGGTAGCCCTGGAGCGTGGCCGTGCCGTGCGGCGGCAGGAAGTGGATGCTCGCGCCGGGGTCCACCCCCGTCCAGCCGCGGTTGGCGTTCCACAGGCTCACCGGCTCGGTAGCCATGAGGGCGTAGAGGCTGTAGACGAGCTCGGGGTTCCTGGACTTCGCGGAGATGACGCCGTGCCAGGAGCCGCCCACGGTGTTGCCCACGACGTTGGGGGTGTCGAGCTTCACCCACTCGTTCCTGTTCATGTCGTAGACGTCGGTGGAGCCGGGCAGGATGGCCGCGCCGAGCTTGCCCTTGATCTTCGAGCGGGTCGCGTCCTGCACCAGCGCGCCCACGTCGCCCCACGAGAAGACGAAGATGCTCTTGCCGCGCAGGAACCAGTCCCAGGCCGTCCCCAGGTCCCAGGCCGATTGGGCGGCGGGGCCGCACTTCGACAGCTCGTAGAGCATCTCGAGCGCGCGCACGTGGCCGGGCTGGTTGATCAGCGGCTCCATCGTCTCGGGGTCGAACCAGTAGTTGTTCGTGCCGCGGGTGACCTTGTCGCCGCCGAGGACCACGAAGGGGGCCGAGAGCGACATGAAGTGGAACATGCCCTGCTCGTTCACGCGGAAGTGCATCACGATCCCCGTGTCGGGCTCGGGGTCGTTCGCGTCCCAGTTCTTCCCGTTGAAGAACTTCGCGATGGCGAGCACGTCCTGCCAGGTCCGGACGGGGAAGGGCATGTCCCGGCCTGTCTCGGCCTTGAACTTCTTGTGCCACTCGGGGTCGGAGAGGATGTCGTGGCGCCAGTAGAGCACCTGGCCGTCGCTGTCGTTGAGCGTGCCGTACCACTTGCCCTCCCAGGTGTAGAGGGTTTGGAGGGCGGGCGGCATCCAGGCGGGGTCCCACCGCGGGAAGCGCGGGTCGCGGATGTAGGCGTCCGTGGGCACGATGTAGCCGGGGGTGGCATACTCGCCCATGAACCAGGAGGCCTGCATGAAGCCGTCGAACTGCCCGCTGCCGAGGCGCAGGTCGGTGATGCTCTTGTTGAGCAGTTCGGCGATGGGCACCTCCACGATGTCGAGGCGGGCGCCCGTCAGCTCCTCCCAGGCGGGCCGCAGGCGGTAGAGCGGCCCGGAGATGCCGCCCTTGGGGCCGCTGTTGAGCACCAGGATGGCGATGCGTTGGCCCGCGAACGGCACCTTGCCCTTGCCGAACATCGCGCCGAGCTGGTCCTTCGTGAGGCGGATCGCCTCCTGGTCCTCGAAGGTGGTGAGGGTCACGCCCCCGTCGTCGTGCCAGGCGAGGAACCGGTAGTCGCCGCGCGCGGCGGCGGCCCCTCGGTCCTCCTCGCCGCCGCAGCCGGCGAGCAGCGCCGCCACGACCGCAAGACACCCGACCCCCGTTGGCCAGGAAAACCGCAGCATCGCGAGTCCTCCTTTCAGATGGATGATACCGATCTACCAGTTCCCGCCGCTCGCGTCAACGGCGAGTGCGGCGGATGGGGGTCAAGCTGGCCCTCCGCCAGCGGCGCGGGCCGCTGCGGCAAGCGGCCAGCAGGCTGCCCTCCTCCCGAAGGACTTCCGACGTCTCCACCACCCCTTTTCCATTCCCCGTGACACTTGCAAGTCGAGTGCCCATGGGATAATATAAGAAGGGTGGAGACCAGCGATTACGGGCCGCCCATAGGGGGGCGGCACGAGGCCGGCGGGAGAGAGGGGTTCGAACTTGCCGCACAGAGGCTTCAGGGCGCGCCGCACGGGCTTCACGCTCGTCGAGATGCTGGTGGTGATCGGGATCATCGTGATGCTGGCCGGGATCACGCTGCCGGCCATCTTCCGCTCGCAGGTGGCTGCTCGCGAGACCTACTGCAAGAACAACCTGAGCCAGATCGGCAAGGGGCTCTTCTCGTACATGGTGAACTGGGACCGCCGCTTCATCGCGAACCGGCCGCCGGCGCTGGTGACTTCGACCCGGCAGATCCCCGACCCCGTGTTCACGAGCTTCGACGATCTCAGCCCCCTGTGGGGGGTGCCCTCCGCCCGCTTCGAGCGGAAGGGCGGCACCTTCCGCTATGTGCCCGTGGTCACCGAGTCGTACGTGCAGGATGTGCGGGCCTTCAACTGCCCCACGACCCGCGACGTCGCGGGCAAGCTGAAGCAGAAGGAGGAGTGGTGGAAGGAACTCCGGTACAAGCGGGACGGCAAGGCGCTGACGTTCACGTGGAGCTCCGGCTACACATTCACCACGAGCACCCCGACGCCGCCCCCGCAGCTCAGCTATGAGTATGCGGGCGAGTTCAACCCCAGCATGCAGTACATCGGCATCAACAGCAACAAGGCGTGGCTGGTGCACGACGACGACTCGAACATCGAAAACACGCAGGCGATCCTGGTGAACAAGGACTATAAGGGACTGGAGCTGACGGCGAAGTCGAACCACGGCAAGCGGGGCGGCAACATGCTCTTCCTGGATGGCAGGGCGGAGTGGATCCCGAGCATTGACTGGGTCCAGCACGTCATCGAGGGGATCCGGGAGTGGGAGAAGGTGACCACGTGGAGCATGCCCAGCGGGTACTACGGCATCCCGTGAGCCGTGGGCGGACGTTCCTCTCCGACCAGTATTGCAGATGGCACCGGCGGCCCGCCCGCGCGATTTCCGATTTGATCGCCGGGCGAAGGCCTGTTAGAATCCTGGCTCATTTCGTGCCGGGCTTGTGAAGCATTTCATGTGAGGCTCCCGCGGCCGTCCGGCCGGCCGCGGCGCCGGGCGGAGCCACAGGCTCCAGGAGGCCACGGATGCTCTCGGACATCGAAATCGCCCAAGCGGCCAAGGTCAAGCCCATCGCGGAGATCGCCGAAAAGGCCGGCATTCCCCGCGACATGCTCGAGCTGCACGGCGACTTCAAGGCCAAGGTGAAGCTGGAGATCCTGGGCAGGCTCCAGGGCCGGCCGAACGGCAAGTACATTGACGTCACCGCCATCACCCCCACGCCGCTGGGCGAGGGCAAAACGGTCACCACGATCGGCGTCTCGCAGGGCCTCAACTACATCGGCAAGAAGGTCATCACGTGCATTCGCCAGCCCTCGCAGGGCCCCACCTTCGGCATCAAGGGCGGCGCCGCCGGCGGCGGCTACGCCCAGGTCATCCCGATGGAAGACTTCAACCTCCACCTCACCGGCGACATCCACGCCGTCGGCGCGGCCCACAACCTCCTCGCCGCCGCCATTGACGCCCGCATCCTGCACGAAGACACCCTGTCCGACAAAGCCCTCGCCAAGATGGGCCTCAAGCGGCTGGACATTGACCCCTACTCGATCATGTGGAACCGCGTGGTGGACGTTTCGGACCGCGCGCTCCGCAACATCATCGTGGGCCTCGGCGGCGAGGGGGACGGGCGGCCCCGCCAGACCGGCTTCGACATCACCGTGGCCAGCGAGGTCATGGCCTGCCTCGCCCTGTGCTCGGACCTCAAGGACCTGCGCAAGCGCCTCGGCCGCATCGTCATCGGCACCTCCAAGAAGGGCAAGCCCGTCACCGCCGAAGACCTCGGCGTCGCCGGCGCCATGACCGTGCTGATGATGGACGCCGTCAAGCCCACCCTCCTGCAAACCCTCGAGCACAGCCCCGTCTTCGTCCACGCCGGGCCCTTCGCCAACATCGCACACGGCAACTCGTCCATCATCGCCGACCGCATCGCCCTGCCGCTCGCCGACTACGTGGTCACCGAGAGCGGCTTCGCCGCCGACATGGGCATGGAGAAGTTCCTCAACATCAAGTGCCGCATCAGCGGCCTCACCCCGCACGTCGTCGTCATCGTCGCCACCGTCCGCGCCCTCAAGATGCACGGCGGCGGCCCCAAAGTCACCCCCGGCCGGCCCATCCCCGACGCCTATACCAAGGAGAACATCCCCCTCCTCAAGGCCGGCTGCGCCAACCTCGCCAAGCACATCGAGAACGCCAAGAAATTCGGCGTCAACGTCGTCGTCGCCGTCAACCGCTTCACCACCGACACCGAGCACGAGATCGAAACGGTGAAGGAGGCCGCCATGGCCGCCGGCGCCGAAGGCGCCTACAAGAGCGACGTGTGGGCCAAGGGCGGAGAGGGCGGCGCGCAGCTCGCCGAGGCCGTCGTCAAGGCGGCCGAGAAGCCCTCCAACTTCCGCTTCCTCTACCCCGACGACATGCCCATCGCCAAGAAGATCGAAACCATCGCCACCCAAATCTACGGCGCCAACGGCGTGGACTTCGCGCCCCTCGCCAAGCAGAAGATCGAGATGTTCACCCAGATGGGCCTCGGCAAACTCCCCATCTGCATGGCCAAGACCCACCTCTCGATCAGCCACGAGCCCACCTGGAAGGGCGTGCCGACCAACTTCACGCTCCCGGTCCGCGACATCCGCGCCTCGGTGGGCGCCGGCTTCCTCTACCCCCTGTGCGGCGAGATGCGCACCATGCCCGGCCTCCCCGCCACCCCCGCCTTCATGGCCATTGACATCACCGACGATGGCAAGGCCAAGGGCATCTTCTAGAACGACGCAACCTCAAGGCGGGGAGGGACTTCCTGCGCGAAGTCCCTCCCCGCTTCCTTTGAGCGGAGGCTCACACGGCTGGCTGCTGAACAGGGCGCCAAACGCCGCAGCGGCGGTCAGGGCGACCGCCGCTGCGCAAACGAACCGAGCCGTCTGCACCTGGTCATTCCGTGCCGCCCGGCTCCGGCTCCGCCACCACGAGCGAAATCTGCACCGTCCACCCCGTGAGCACAGGCGGAGCAGCCAACGGGCTCCACGGAATGTGGATGTTGAGGTGGCCCTTGGACTTGAAGTTCTTGGTCTTCTTGGGCTCGCCCTTGCCGTTCACCTTGCCCTTCGACTTGTCGGGCTTCGTGGTGAACTCCTCGGAGGCCACCTGGACCCCAAGCTCATCGAGCACAACGACCGCGTAGGTGGAGTCGTCCGCCAGGCCCGAAGCGTTCACGTTCACGATCACCTGAAGCTCGTCTGGGCAGTAGTTGAGGATCACCTTGGCGGTCCCCGCCGGATCCACCGCCACCTCCTGCTTGACTGCCTTGGCCGAAGCCGCCCCCGCACACACCACCATCACCGCAGCTATCGCCATGAGCCACACACACTTACGCAACATCACAGGCTCCTTTCCAGAGACGCGACTCCCCCTGACGGAGGAGACCCGACCCACGCCCCGCCTGAAACAGCTTGCGACGTCGCCTCTCGCGCGAAGCTCCCTTCACTCCCGCCGGAGGCCGACATCACTTGTATTATACCCCAACTTCCCCGTTCCGCAAGTTCCGCGCGGTTTAATCGGGTGTGGGCCGGAATCGTAGGTGGTTTCCGATGCGAGAATCCCCGGAACAGGGGAAGGCCCGCGGCAGAGGTAGCCGCGAGCGTCCCGCTTGCGGCTCTCTTCATC